>UEXV01000011.1_pt1 | contig 172034 bp, 143 predicted proteins | sample 4301181 | NCBI WGS metagenome assembly UEXV01 (sample SAMEA4773175, study PRJEB27434) | metagenome | biome: 2259; feature: agricultural soil; material: soil | place: USA | collected 2014-09 | depth 0.25 m | reverse complement strand
CTCCTTTCAGCCTCCATGTCACAGAGCTGCCGTGAGTCTAGCACTCACGGAGGAGGCGCTTGCTTCATAACATCACTACAACCGCGAAGCGGTTAATTGAACAAAGCCCAGGGTTGCCGCGCTTCGCGGCTACCCTGGGAATCGTTGAAACGATGAGCCGCAACCCTGAAAGGGTTGCCGAAGAGAACCCGATGTTAACCCCACGTAGCCTTCGGCAACGTGGGGCTGGAGGCTGGAACCGCTTTGCGGTTCGCGACGTCGCGCTCAATCAATTCGGTCAATCACGCTTGGCGAAAAATTCTTCCGCCGCCGCATGCGTCTCGGCGTCGCTCTGTTCTTTCAATTGTTGATTGATGCCCCACTGGTGGCCGAACGGATCGACGAACTGTCCGTAACGCGCGCCCCAAAACATGTCCTGCACCGGCATGAGTACTTTCGCGCCGTGGGCGACGGCCCGCTCGACGACGGCATCGGCGTTGTCGGTCATCAGCATGATGCGCACGCTTGAGCCACCCAACGTCTGCGGGGCCTGGCAGGTTCCGCCTTCCGCCGCGGTGAATTCGTCGCTGATGAAAATCTTGTGTCCGTCGAGAATCAGTTCGCCGTGCATCAGACGTTTGCCGTCCGGCGCCATCATGTTATGCCCTTCTTCAGCGCCGAGAACTTCTTTGTAGAATTTCAGAGCGCCCATCCCATCACTGACAATCAGGTGCGGAACAAATTGATCTTCTTTCATCTAGTCTCCTTCAGTTGGTTGATCTGGTTAACAAAATAAAGATCAGGAAGCCACAGATGACGAGCGCGAAAATGCCGGCCACGACAAATTCCCAGGCCCTTTCGATCGACACCCGGCCCAAAACCTTAAGTCCATAGCGCGGAAAAACGAGGTAAATAAAACTCTTGAGTACGAGGCCCCAGCCGATCAGCGTGAACACCACCGGAAGCCCGTGCCAGACATTATGAAAGGAAACGATGACGACGCCCAGCGGAAGATGAACCAGCGCATTCAGGAAACTGCCGACCTCGCCCAGGCCATGCAGGTGTTGGAAGAATCGCACCCAGACCCGCGGTTGAAAAATGTGGGAGACACCGGTAACAAAAAAACAAACGATGGCCAGTCTGATGACTGCAATTTCCACGATGCCTCAAAGCTCACACCAGTTTTCTGGGTGTGAGCGTAACTTGCAGGGTTTGGTCACCACGCTTAATCGTCATCTTGTACGGTGTGGGCCGCTCAAACATCTCGCCCAGTTTCGTAATCGTCAATTCCGCTGCCGATTTGTCATTCACTTTGACGAGCAAGTCGTCCTTTTGCAATCCGACTTCAGACGCCGGCGAGTCTTCGAGCACCTCGGTGATGCGAAAAGTTGTGTAGTCTTTTCCTTCCGCGGCCAGCGCCATCCCGCTGTGCGCGCGATCGAACGGCTCGCTGAAATTGGCAGCCGGCTCGAAGATGATTCGGTTGTGTTCATAATCGAGAAAGAGCTTGAACCTGCTCGCGATCACCTGGCCGATGTTCCCGGCCAGCTCGGCGCTGGCAAAGGCGCCCGCCTTATCTTCAGAAAAAATCGTCAATGGATTGGTCAGCTTGAATTTGCCGATCTTCAATTCCGCCGTGCGCCCAATTCTCGCATTCGATTGACCACCGGCGCCGCCCAGGCCGATCGCGCGAATCGTTTTGAGCTTTGAATCCAGCAAGCGATTCTCGTTTACAAACGGCGTCGTCAACGCGAGCGGACCTCCCGAACCGATGTCGAGAACAAACTTGCCTTTGATTGGCTGGCCCCCGACCGGCGTCACTTCCGCATCAAGAATCGGATGGCGCTGACCATCTAATTGAATGGCCACACTGTCACCCGGCCCGTTGTAATTGAACGAGTTCTTATCATGCAGCTTGACGACGCGCGCCGGGTAATCAATTTCGATCACGAACTGTTTGATGAATTCAGCGCCGATAATCCCGTCAAAGTCGTGTCCGAAGCGCGTGGCCATGCGACGCAGTGGAATGGCGAGTCTCACCGGCTGCGAAAATCCTTGGAGGCCGGCCAGCGTCCAGGTCGCACCTGCAACCATCGATCCCGCCAACGTCTCACTGCCGGCGCCGCCCACGCGGACCTGACCCTGGAGTTTCAATCCGAGTTCTTTCGCCACGTCAGAATCGACGATGCCCACGCGGTCGCCCGTATCCAGCACAAAGGACAGCGGGCGCGAATTGTTGATTTTGACCTGCACCACGATGTGACGCGTAACCAGCTCGAATGGAATCGTGATTACAGATTTGGCGTTTGGCTTTTCCTGCGCCAGCGCAAACACCGGGGCGGCGGGTGGTTGGGCGGAGAAACTTGAAACCGTAGATGCGCTGGTCAAGCTCAAAGCAGCGAGAAGAGAACTGGAAAAAACGCGTTTCATTTCGGACTCCTGATTTTTTGGTAGACGAACGGTCCAAATCAAACGCCTGCGCCGGACGTTAGTTGCAAAAATTACAGTTTGACTCCCGATCCCAAGGCATTCATATAGTTGACTCACTTTGACGCGGTTCGAGACCAGCTGCGGAGCAGCGATCAGAGCTAAGCCCAAGGCGAGGCTGCGAGCCTTGGCTAATGAGCAGTTAGATTTGGAGAGCCGCGAAGCGGCGACAGAGCGTGCCTAAGGAGGCGCATTGATTTGCGGTGATTGCAGTCGCCCCTTTGGGACTCACTTCTTTATTTGGTTCCGTTCTCAAGGCTCGCCAAGCCTCGCCTTGAGCTTAGCTCTGATCGCTGCTCCGCAGCTGGTATCGAACCGCCTCAAGTGAGTCAAATAGAATCCGCTCCCAAACGGAGGGAGTTCAGTTTTGTTTAGTCCCGCGCGGCATCAGAACCGGTTCAAACGAGCGCGTGGTGTTCTCAGTTACGCTCGGCGCGGGTTCAAGACTGGCCCGCGGAGCTGCCGCATCCAATTGATTGGTTTGGCGTTCAGTTATCGGCTTGAGATGGCGAGACATTTTCCCCATGCTCAGCGCGCCGCGCAGGTTGATTCCAAAGTTAACAAGAAATGCCGCGGAACTTAGCACGAGATAGGCGACGATGAAGAGATCGCTCAGGCCGACCTTTTTCATCAGCACCATGCCGCCGAGGATCAGGCCGATGCCAAACACGGTGATCCAGAATAGACCGTCCAGATATTCGTCGAACCGCTTTTCCGAACGCTTCAATTCGTCTGTTTGATCCTGGGCGATTAATTGAACACCGCAACGATTGCAGTAACGCGTTTGGTGCGTGAGCGCAATTCCGCAGGCGTGGCAATACATAACCGTGTCTCCAAGGCTTATTACGCGGTTTTCCCTTGCGAGGTTTTCGAGAAATCAAAGGCAAATTCACTTTGAATCGTGCGCCGCCCTGATCTTCGGTGTGGCGATTAGGCGCCAGGCCTCTTTGAGATGAAGCGTGAGTTCCCTGTCGCTTACTCGATCGACTTCAATCCCAACCCAGCCGCGACAGCCGACATAAGGTGGTCGATAAAACTTCTTCGGCGATTTCTTGATCAGCATCTCCTGGATGCCGATTGCGGCCGGCAAAGTCACCGCGACGTGCCCGTCGTGGTGATGATTGTTTGAAAACATCGCGAAGACTTTCTTGCCGACAAACCACGTCGGCTCGCCATGCGAAATCTTTTCCCAGGTCTCAGGCAGCGTTAGGCAGATGCGTCGCACGCGCTCGATTTGCGGTTCGCCTTCAGTCGGTTTTCGGTCAGCCATCTCCGGTGGTCCTCGACGCTTGATGATCCTTTTCTCTAGCCCAGGCGTTTACGCCTGGATCATCAAATGGCCTCTCACCCTTAAGCCCTATTAATGGGGCTTTCAATATGAATCAACTTCCGTGTGCCCAGGCGTAAACGCCTGGGCTAGAGAGAACTAAAATGGAACTTGGGTCGCGACGCTTGCCCTTCCTAGCGGTCGGGCTTCTGACACGGGCGTTGACTATTCGGATTCCCACTCCGCCTCAGGCCGGCCCAACCAAACCCAGACAATGTAATCAACTCTCGGCGGCTCGCCGCCAACCGCGCGCAGCCGCGCATTAATTTGGCCGCGATGATAGAGACTATGCAGGGGAATTTGCAGCATCGTCTCTCCGACGCTGATTCGGTCAGGAACGCGCCCGAGTTCTCGCTCGACAATGTCCTTCCACGGAAGTCGCATCGTCTTGGAAATCTTCTTGTTGGTGAGCCCTTCGAGATGCGCGAATATCTGTTGATAGTATCTCCTGCCCCACGCCATCACAGACGCAGCATCATCGAAAGTTGGAAAGGGCGCCCCTTTTGTTTCACCTCGCCAGGCTTGCAGCCACGCGTGCTGAACCAGGTGCAGGTGATAGAAGTACTCGCGAAGCTTTTCATCAGCGCGGGCTGCTTCAGATGCGAGGACGTCGCGCCAAACCAACGCGTCCGCCCATTCCATGTGGTAGTACAGGTCTTTTAAGTCGCTTAAGTTCATAGGCCGGGCTCGGTGGTAAACAACTTAACTTCGGACGCGTCTTCCGACAATTTAGTTACTCGATCAAGACGTAACCCAATTTTCCCTAACAGCTTTTCCGATGCTTCGTTGTCAGGCGAAGTGATCGCGAGAATTCGATTCATGCCGAGAACTTCGCGGGCATGATTCATCACTGCTGCCGCCGATTCAAACGCGTATCCCAACTTCCAATACGCCGGCAGGAAGGCGAACCCGACGTCCGGGTCGGGCAAAGTATCTCGCTTCAACACGCCGCAGATTCCAATGGGAGCGCGGTCCGCTTTCAATTCAACCAGATACAAACCAAAGCCATGGAGCGTATAACTCGCCATTGGCCCATTCCGAATGTAGTTACGCGCGTCATCGAGGTTGCGGACGCCCTTGTCGCCGATGTAGCGAATGAATGATGGCTCGTTGAGAAGTTCGAGAATGAACGGCGCGTCGTCAGGCGACAACTGACGAAGTGTGAGCCGTTCGGTTTCGAGAATAATCATGAGGTTCTATCGGACAGCCGTGCACACAATCGCTTGCATGCGAGCGTTGACGGGTGAATCACCGAACTGAGCGGCGATTGCTGTCGCCAGAGACGCTTCGACTTCCGGCGCTTTCAACTCGTCGCGTTCATTGATCGCGTTAATTACCGGGTTGCCGTGAATCAAACCGTGCGCGACGTCGCGCGCCGACGGACTGGTCGATGTTTTCGAAATGACTTGCAGATCAATGTCGTGAAAGCCCGCTCCGGCCACGAGCGACCTGATGGCTTTCCCGTCGTGAAACGAGAAAGGCACGTCGTAGAAGTCCGGCGGGTTCTCAGGAAAGAATTTCAAGATCGTGGCATACGCGGCCTGGGCCAGATCGTTGAGCTCAATCGCGTCCCAGACGTTGAAAACAAAACTCCCTCCGGGTTTCAGGACGCGTCGGACCTCGGCGACGGCCGCGGGCTTGTCGGGAAAAAACATCAATCCGAATTGGCAGACGACGACGTCGAACGACTGATCTGCAAAGGGTAACTCGGTCGCGTCGGCTTGTTTCCATTCGACACTTTCTCCGGCCTGAAACTTCTGGGCCGCGTAATTCATCATTGCTTCGTTCAAATCAGTCGCGACGAGTTGCACGGAAGGCGTCAGCCGATCGCGCAGGCGTCGGGTGGCAATGCCGGAGCCGCACGCGAGCTCCAAAACCGAACCGCCTTCAGAAACGTTTACGCGCGCTGCCAAATCCTTCGCGTAAGGTTCGAACAGAACCGGACCGAGATGTCGATCATAATTTTCAGGAATCGAACCAACAAAAGCTGCATTGTTGACTGGCATAGGCGGACATTTATAACACGGCAAATCGAGTGAGGTTAAGCAGACTGATTTCTGTACCAGCGTTTACGCCTGGGAGGAAGGAGGTGACCTCATTTTGAAAAGCCCCATTAATGGAACTTACTTGACCCTCTCGTTTTGACAACCCAGGCGTAAACGCCTGGGCTACTGAAAAAGGAATTCAGTGCATCGGATTGTGGAAGTGACGCAACCGCGACTCGCGTTGTACGATTACGACATGAGTTCTCAATCGGCTGTGATCGACAAGTTTCGCGAGCTACATGCTTCAGGTTATTTCGTGCTGCCGAATCCCTGGGACGCCGGCTCGGCAATTTATCTCGAACATCTTGGTTTCAAAGCGCTGGCTACGACATCGGCTGGGTTTGCCTTTGCGAAAGGTTTGGCGGATGGGCCAGAGTTCGTTTCGCGCGAGATGATGCTCGAACATTTTCGCGAGATCGTTTCGGCCACTTCATTGCCGGTCAACGCCGATTTTCAGAATGGCTACGCGGATGATCCGTCGGGTGTAGCCGAGAGCGTGCGGCTGTGCGTTGCGACCGGCGTCGCGGGTTTGTCGATTGAAGATAACTCCGGTCAAAGTGAGCAGCCGCTTTACGACTTTGATTTGGCCGTTGAACGAATCCGCGCCGCGCGGAAAGCGATCGACGATTCAGGCGTGCCGGTCATTCTCACCGCTCGTTGTGAGGCCTGGTTGGTCGGCGACGAGGATCCACTCAACACCTCAATCGAACGGCTCGTCGCCTTTGCTGATTCCGGCGCCGACTGTCTCTATGCCCCGGGCGTCAGCGAGCCGGAGGAAATCTCCGCCATTGTCGAGGCGGTCGCGCCGAAGCCGGTCAACATTCTGGTCTCGTCGAATAACTGCGATCTTACGGTTTCGCAATTAGCTGATCTGGGTGTGCGTCGCATTTCGATTGGCGGCGCGTTGGCGCGCGCGGCGTGGGCCGGATTCATCAGCGCGGCAAAAGAAATTCAGACGAAAGGGTCGTTCACTTCTTTTGCGGAAGCGACTCCTTTTGGGGAGCTGATGGAATTATTTACGGGCGCAGCAGCCCGACGATACAAGTGAGTCGTTCTGGAAATGGTTTTCTGTAGCCCAGGCGTTTACGCCTGGGTCATCAAGAGAGAGAGACCGGTTAGCCCCATTAATGGGGCTTTTAAGATTAATCAACTTTGGCGGTCCCAGGCCTAAACGCCTGGGCTACAGAAAAAATTCATCCAAGTCGGCGGATCAGCAATCAGCAATTTGACATGAGCAATTCGGTCTAGTAATAGTCGTTTGAAAATCCCGGAGAAAGTCATGGCAGAAGAAACGACGGAAACAACCAAACCGCGCCGCACGTTTGATAGCGCTTACGGATTCTCGTTCAGCATTGCCGTGGGGCTGGTGCTATTCATCGCCGGCTTAATCATCAGCCTGACCGTGGGCCAGGATCGGAGCATCGGGCTGATCTTCGGGATTCCGCTGCTGGGCGCGGGCCTGATCATTCCGATGATCATGATGCGTGACTTATTCAAGACCAACGAAATCCGCGAGCCGTGTCCAAATTGCGGCGCCACGATTCGAACCTCAGACGCGACATTGCAGCTTCGGTGCCCCGGTTGTCATAAGGTGATTAACGTGCGGAAAGAGCAGTTGTATTTAGCGGAGTAATTGGCCGCGGATTTCGGGGCAGTAGCCCGACGGTAAGGGAGGGCGTCAACGCCGGGTGTAAAACGCCCTCCCTTACGGTCGGGCTACTGCACCAATATCTCCTAAAAGGGCGGCTGCCACACACGCGTCCAGTAATCGCTGAAAGTTATGGCAAACATGATCGCCAGCCATAAGAGCGCGGCGAGGATTACCAGCCAGATCAGACGACCGCTGTAGCGCACGTGCATGAAGTAAAGCACCACCAGAGTCGCTTTGATCGACGCGATGGTTAACGCGACCACGGCATTGAGCGGGCCCGGGAAATCATAGAAGGCCGCCATCAACGTCAAAGCAGTTCCCACCATCAACGCCAAAAAGATGACGATGTAAACGCGTGGCTGGACTATATGCTCACTCATTGTTCGTTTAGAGTGGGGCTACCTAGAGTGGGGCTACCGCCCGACTTTGTTTGGCAGGCAGTAGCCCGCCTCGAAACAGTTTGAAATTTTTTATCCGCCATGTCCTTCCAAATGTCTTCCCAGCAAATAGAGCAGCGGGAACAGAAAGATCCAAATGATGTCCACAAAGTGCCAATAGAGCCCGGAGATTTCCACCGGTGCGTGATACTCGGGGCTGAAGCGGCCCTTGATCGCCATGATTAGCAGCACCGCCATGATTCCCAGTCCGATGATCATGTGCAGCGCGTGCATGCCGGTCATGGCAAAGTAAATCCAGTAAAAGAGCTCGACGTTTTGGACGGTCGCTCCTTCGACCAGATGCAGTTTATGCGGATCGGTATCGCCGGCCTTGGCCACCTCCGGGTTAAATGGACGGCCCGGTATCAATTTGCCGGGAATCAAACGATCGTCGTATTTGGCTTTGTATTCAATGGCCTTTATGCCCAGAAAGCCTGCGCCCAGGATCATCGTGAGGATCAGACAAATGACGGTGCTTCGTTGACGGCCAATCTGCGTGCTGTAAACCGCCATCGCCATCGTAAAACTGCTCACGATCAAAACCGCGGTGTTGATGGCTCCCAGCTTGATGTCCAGGTGATTGCTGGCGCTGACAAAGGCGCCGGGAAATTGATAACGGTAAAGCGTGTAAGCCAGGAACATGCCGCCGAAGAACATGATTTCGGTGACCAGAAACACCCACATGCCGAGCGTGCCCGCCTCGCGCTGCTGCTCCATGTTTTCAAAATGGTGCTGCAACGCGGGATGCGCGGCGTGATCGTGAGTTGTGGCTAGTCCTTCAGGCATTTGTTACTGTGGCACAGACTTTAGTCTGTGATATTTCGTCCAAGACACAGGCTGAAGCCTGTGCCACTAACTCTCTGCCGGCTGTCGCTCAAACTTACCGACCACTTCCTTATGTTCAGGCGGCGCGAACTCGTACGCTTCCTGCGTAACGACCGGCGTAATCAAAAAATTCTCAGTCGGAGGCGGCGAAGCCGTCTGCCATTCCAATCCCGGGAGGTGCCAGGGATTCGCTTCAGCAATCCGTCCATAACGCATCGACCAGACGAGATAAATCAACGGAATCATCAGCCCGACACCGAGAATCGACGCGCCGGCCGTCGATAGCACATGCAAAACCTGCCACGAAACCAGATCGACCGGATACGTGTGATAGCGGCGCGGCATGCCCATGTAGCCGAGCACGAACTGCGGTGAAAATGTCAGATTGAATCCGACGAAAATAATCAGCGCGGAAAAACGTCCCCAGCCTTCCGGATACATGCGGCCGCTGATCTTCGGCCACCAGTAATGCAATCCTCCGAGATAGGCGAGCAGCGTCCCACCCACCATGATGTAATGAAAATGCGCGACCACGAAATAGGTGTCGCTTAAATGAACATCAGTTCCGAGCGACGCGACAAACAGTCCAGTCATGCCGCCAATCGTAAACAAACCGATGAAGCCCAACGCGTAAAGCATGGGCGTGTCGTACGAGATCGAGGCTTTGTAAAGCGTAGCCGTCCAATTAAAGACTTTGATGGCCGACGGGATCGCGACCGTGAAACTCAGGAAGGAAAAAATCAGCCCCGCATAAACCGACTGGCTGGCGACGAACAGGTGATGTCCCCAGACCAGGAAGCCGAGCACCGCGATCGCCAGACTGGAAAACGCGACGAACTTGTAGCCGAAAATGTTCTTGCGCGAAAAATTCGCGATCAATTCACTGATCACGCCCATGCCCGGCAGCACCATGATGTAAACGGCCGGGTGTGAATAAAACCAAAAGAGATGCTGGAAGAGCACCGGGTCGCCGCCCGCCGCCGGATCGAAGATGCCGATGTGCGCGAGTCGCTCAAGCGCGAGCAGCAGAATCGTGATGGCGACGACCGGCGTGCCGAGAATCATGATCAGGCTGGTGGCATAATGCGACCAGACAAACAGAGGCATCCGGTACCAGGTCATGCCCGGCGCGCGCATCGTGTGAATCGTGACAATGAAATTCAGACCCGTAAGGATCGAAGAAAAACCGTTGATGAAGATTCCGAGACCGGTGGCAATCACGTACGAGTTCGAGAACGTCGTGCTGTACGGAACATAAAACGTCCAGCCTGTATCGACACCGCCCGCCAGCAGCGCGTAAATGGTAATCACGCCGCCGATTATGTAGATGTACCAGCTCAGCAGGTTGATGCGCGGAAAGGCGAGGTCCTTCGCGCCAATCATCATCGGAATCAAAAAGTTTCCCAGCGTTGCCGGAATCGACGGGATCAGGAAAAAGAACACCATGATGATCCCGTGCTGGGTGAAGGTTTTGTTATAAGTGCTCGACTGCATGAAGTCGCCCTGCGGCGTGAGCAACTCCAATCTGATGGCCATCGCGTAGAGGCTGCCGATAAAAAAGAAGAAGCTAATCGCGCCGAGATAGAGCAGTGCGATGCGCTTGTGGTCTTTCGTCAGCAGCCAGGACTTCAGACCGTACTCAGCGTTGAGATAATTCGTCCGCGGTGGCTTTGGTATTTCGAATTCTTCCATCTTATTGAGTGCCGTAGGCCCGAAATGTTTATAGTTCCGGCGCCATCCAAATCTTCAAGCCCATTTATGGGCGACACAGATGTTGCGCTCCTACGGAGCTTTTAAGGCTCAAAACATAACTGGTGTTATAAACATCGCGCCGCGACGCGGCTTAAAACCATGTCTATCTTGGAGGCCCACTCGGTTTTGGGCTCGCACTCGGCTGTGCTGCCGGAGGCTTGTTCGGGCTCGCCGTCGTCACCGCCGGTGTCGCAGTCGACAGAGACTTCATGTAAGCCACCACCTGCAACAACTGCTCTTCGTTTATCTGGCCCTGGAACGAAGGCATGATGGGCCCAAAGCCCGTCACCACTTTCGCCTGCGGGTTCAGAACCGATTCGCGAATGTAGCTTTCATCCGCCGTCACAGTTTGCCCGCCATTAAGCGTTACCTTGCTGCCGTAGAGCCCAATCAGGGCCGGGCCGCGGCCGCCTTCGGCGTTCACTCCATGACACGACGCGCATCCAAGCGATTCATATAGCCCGCGTCCTACCGCCCCCGGTGACGCCTGCCCCGCGTTGCCGCTCAACCAATTTTCGTATTCCGCCGGTTCCATCACGACCACGTAACCGCCCATGCCCGAGTGATTCATGCCGCAGTATTCAGCACAGAAAAAATGATAACGTCCGGGCTTGGTCGCTTCGAACCACTGGGTTGTGTATTTTCCCGGCACCACGTCGGCCTTAATTCGAAACGCCGGCACGAAAACGTCATGAATCACGTCTTCGGTGGTCATGATCAGTTTTACTCTCCGCCCGACCGGCACATGGAGTTCGTTGATTTCACGCTGACCGGTCGCATGCTGGAATTTCCACATCCACTGTTTGCCCACGACGTAGACATCCATCGCGTTTTTGGCGGGCCGGTACTGCGCAAAGTAAACCTTGGCGCCCCAAAAAAAGATGGTCATCGCAATCAGCAAAGGAATTATGGACCACAGCGTCTCAAGCTTGGTCGAGCCTTCGATGGGCCGCGGAATTTCGAACGGGTTGCGACGCCGGTAACGAATGACAAAGTAAACTACGACAAACGAAATCAGGAGCACGAAGAAAACCGTGACGCCGGAGATATAAAAATAAAGGGCGTCAACCTCGCCGGATATCGTCGAGGCGCTCTCAGGAATAAATGGAATAGACTGCATTAAAATTGAATCTTAAATCTTAAATCTTGAATTTGAATTTGAAATCTGAAACCTATACTTAAGCTCCCGTTCACCAGACAGGTCGCATCCCGCACCGGCCCTCCCTTACGGTCGGGCTTCTGACATCGTCATCCGTCGCCGGCTGACCCTGCGCAATAGAAAAAATAGACCGACCATCAGACCCAGCGTAATGACTCCGGCCACGCGCATGATATTCATCACCACCGCGCCGTATTTTCCCGTCGCCGGATCGTAGTGATAGCAATAAAGCATCAGCGTATCGACCGGCGTGCCGATTTTGTTCTGCGAAGCTTCGACCAGGCCGAGCCGCAAATCTCGCGGCGGATATTCAACTCCGTAAAAGTAGCGCGCCAGTTTTCCTTCGGGCGTCACGATCATGATGCCGCTCGCATGCGCGAATTGTTTGGTCTGTTCGTCCCAAAGGTAATGAAACCCAACCGCGTCCGCCAGACGCTTGACGTTGGCTTCGTCACCCGTCAGAAAATGCCAGGCTGCCTCGCCGCCGGCGCGGTTGTAAGCCTTGATGTAAGTTTGCTTCTTGGCCGCGGCGATCGCCGGCGTGTCGCTGGGATCGAAACTGACATTGACGACTTCGAACTGCTCGCCGGCATTAAACGAGACCTGGCGAAATGAACCCAGCATCCCGTTCAGAATCTGATTACAGAGCATCGGACAAGTGTAATAGACCAGTGAAAGCACGACGGGCTTGCCTTTGAAGTACTGTCCGAGATGAACTTCGCGGCCCTGCTCGTCTTTGAAAACTAAATCAAGCGGAACTTGTTCATTCAGTTTCTGATCGATGCCGACCTTCTTCAGCACCGGCGGTAATCCGGTTGATGTCGATCCCGATTCGGGCGCGCCACCATAGAGCGGCGAGTTCGGCCGCGGCACGCCGGGCTGGGCGAAAGCCAGCAGGCAGAAGGCGGAAGGCAGAAGGCAGTATGCAGAAAGCAGAAGGCAGAAAGCAGCCAGCAGACGACGGGGGCGCCGAAGAAAATCGAATCTGTTATTACTGCTTTCTGCCTTCTGCATACTGCCTTCTGCTTTCTACTGCTTTCTCACCGGCAATCCTTGCTTCAACACTTCTTCCTTCGCTTTCTCTATCGGCATGCCATAGCGCTGCCCGTTCTTATCTTGCGGCCCGTGCTCCAACACATCGTGCCATTGCTCGCGCAGGACCTTGATCTCCCATAAAGCATCCTTTGGTGGCGGCGCGCCGGCTTTACTCTCGTGACTTAACTCAGTTTTCTTTTCGTTGGCCGCAGCCGCGGATTTATCAAGCTCTTCAGCGAAACCGGGAGCGCCCTGCAAACGCGGTTCAGGCGGCAGACGATCTTCAGCCATCGGCGATCGTGGCGGATCGGTGGCCGTCGATTCCAGCGAACGGAACAGCGCCCACATGAGCACGAACGACACAATCATCAAAACTGCGAGCGCGACCACGAACTTCGCAATGCCGCCGATGTACACGTCGCTCACTTCGTGCGTGACATCGACGTTCTTGATGTACGACGTGTCGGGTGTTTCGGTGACGTGCTCTTTGTGTGCCATTAGCTATTTCTTTAACCCACCCGCTAACGCGGGTGGTACTGACTTCATTCTGCTTACTGCTCGCTGCCTACTGCTCTAATGTCCATGCGCCGGCTCTAACGCTTGTTCCAACTGCGGATCGTTTATCGGCACGAGCGAACGCTTCTGCAATTGCCAGGCAAACGCCGCCACCCAGAATCCGCCCATCGCGATTGGCGCCACGAAATCCATCCAGCTCAGATGAAAATGATGCGGAGGGAACGCCGGCTCGATCAGCCAGATCGCATCCGTAATTCGCATTGCCAGAATCAAAACCGCCAGCATGGCCAACTTTTGCGGACTCTTTTTGGCCGCGCGCGACAACAGGGTCATGAACGGAAACACGAATTGGAGAATCAAGATGACAATTGCAATCGCGCCCCATCCGCCGTGATTGCGCGCCACGTACCACGTCGTCTCTTCCGGCAAATTTCCCGACCAGATGATCAGGTATTGCGAGAACGCGAAGTACGTCCACAACATCACCAGCGCCAGCATCAAATTGCCCCAATCGTGAAAGTGCGGACGTTGGGCCACCACGTTCATCGGTTCGCGTTTGGACAACCACGACATGGTGATGATGGCGAACGCCAGCGCGCTCAAGCTCCACGAGGCGACGAAAATCAAACCAAAGATTGTCGACATCCAGGCCGGCTCGAGCGACATCACCCAGTCGATCGACGCGAACGTGATCGAGATGATCAAGAGCCCGAGACCCGGTCCGCTCACCATTTGAAAACGTTTGCGAATATTCTTATCCGCCGTGCGATCCTGTTCCAGCGACCAGCGATTCAGCAGAAAAACCAGCAGCAGCCAGAAAAGAAAAAAGACCCCCGCGCGAATCAGGAAAAACGACGGATTCAAATAGGCCGTTTTCTGACGCAGCGCCGGCGTCGCGCTCATCACGACCGCGTTCGTCCACGGATAAATTTGTTTCAGGCCGACGATGACGGGGACGAACAAGATGATCATCAGCGGCAACGTGCGCGTCGCGGCCTCGAGCACTCTGCGCAAGACCAAGCCCCAGGCGCCCCCGGTCAGGTGCTGCAACATCAGGAGCGCGAGACTGCCGAGTGTGATCCCGATCCAAAAAATAAATCCGACGAGATACGAATGAAAGAACTGCGGCCGATCGATGAAGGCACCGATGATGAACACTAAAGTGAAGATGGCGCCGACAATCAGCGCGCGAGTGCTCACGCGACCGAGTTCCGCCGGAGGGTTGTAACCGCGTTCCATCATTTGCTTTGTCCCCTGTCCCTTTGGGAGAGGGTTAGGGTGAGGGCCGAAGGTCGCGAAAGAAAAAATCCACCGCCCGTAGCTTCGCCCCTCACCCCAGCCCTCTCCCAAAGGGAGAGGGAGTAAATCATTTTCGTTACGATCGTCATTTTGCCGGCCCTTGCTGACTCAATTGCAGCGCACGAATGTAGGCAATGATCCGCCAGCGATCCTCTACGGGAATCTGCGATGCGTAGGACGGCATCGCGCCCCAGCCGTTGGTCATCACGTCAAAGAAGTGTCCCACCGGCGCCTGCCGCAGACGGTCCTGGTGATAGTTCGCCGGCGACGGCTTGTTGAAGCCGCGGCGCGCAACGATGCCGTCGCCGTAACCGGTCATGCCGTGACAAACCGAACAGAAGATGTCGTATCGTTCCTGGCCGCGTTTGAGATCCTCTTTCGTAATTGCAAACGGGAAAGTGTCCACGTCATCCGGATAAAGCGTGCTGGCGGAAGTCCCCGGCGAAGCACTCGCCGCCGGAGCGCCCGCACCTTGCGACGCGGCGCCGGTCTTCTTCCCAAAATAGAGTGCTCGATCTTCGCGCAGGTAGCCGCGCGGCACAGTGCCTTCAATCAAAGGCCGCGAGCCAGTGCCGTCCTTATAAAAAGAGCTTTCGCGGTAAGCGATAGCCTTGGGTTGATCCTGCATGTCTCTTCTGCAACCAGTGAGCAGCGAGGAGAAAAGCAGCAAAGCGATCAGCACAAATTTGGAGTGCGCCGGCAGAGCGAAGCGGCGACGGCGCTTTGGATCGGTAGCTGGCGCAGTCGAATCCAAAGCGGTGTCGCGCTGCGCTTGCCACCGCACTCCAAATTGGCGCCTCTCGCTCACGGAAAATCTCATTGAATCAAAGTTCAACATCCACCACTTCCATCGGTTCCAAGGTCCTTAAAAACCGCACGGCCTCGTCGTGATCAAACTTTGGATCTTTTGATTCAATCACGAGGAAAAAACTGTCGCGCGTCGCGAGCGCGAAATTCGGTGCGTTGAAAACCGGATGATAAGGCTGCGGTAACTTGTTCAGGGCCAGCATGCCCAGCACCGCCGAAAACGCCGCCACCAAAACTGTGCATTCAAACGTGATGGGAATGAACGCCGGCCAACTGTTGAAAGGCTTGCCGCCGACATTGATCGGATAATCGATCACTTCCATCCAGTACTGCATAAAGAAACCACCGAGCCCGCCGATGATGCCCCCAATCAAAACGATCAACGGCAGCGCGGTGCGGCGGAAACCGATCGCTTCCGTCAATTCCTCGATCGGAAACGGCGAGTAGCCGTTGATCTGACGATAGCCCGCTTCGTAAGTCTCGCGCGCCGCCGCCACCAAGTGGCTCGGACTATCGAACTGGGCCATGACGCCGTAGAGATGTGGGTTCTTACTCTTCATACGACTTATAGGTCTTATAGGGCCTATATGACCTATTACTCTTCCACTTCAGCTTCCGGCAGAATCGTTCGCATCTCGAAGATCGAAATCATCGGCAGGAAGCGTATGAACAGAAACAGCAGCGCAAAGAAAAATCCGATCGTGCCGATGAACATCGACCAATCCCACTGGCTGGGTTGATACATGCCCCATGACGACGGCAGATAATCGCGATGCAGACTCGTCACGACGATCACAAAGCGCTCGAGCCACATGCCGATGCTGACCACAATGCAGATTAACCACAGGAACAAAAGGTTCGAGCGAATCTTTTTGAACCAAAGCAGCTGTGGGGTCAGTCCATTGCAGAAAATCAGCGCCCAGTAATAAGCCGCGTACGGGCCGTGCATGCGGTTCCAAATCATGAAGCGTTCGTACTGGTTGCCGCTGTACCAGCCAAAGAACGCTTCCATCAGATAGCCGTAGAAAACAATCAGGCCCGTGGCCAGCATCACCTTGGCCATGTTGTGCATGTGGCGCATCGTGATGAAGCTTTCCAGGCCGTAAATTTTTCTTAGCGGAATAGTCAACAGCAGCACCATCGCAAAGCCTGCGTAGATGGCGCCGGCGACAAAGTACGGCGGAAAGATCGTCGCATGCCAACCGGGAATGATGCCGACCGCGAAGTCAAAACTGACGATCGTGTGCACGGAAAGTACGAGCGGTGTCGCCAGTCCGGCCAGCAGCAAGTACGCCATTTCATAGCGGTGCCAGTGCCGCGCTGATCCACGCCAGCCCATCGCCAGCATGCCGTAAATAATTTGAAAAGTTTTGCTCTTGGCGCGATCGCGCAGCGTCGCAAAATCCGGAATCAACCCGACGAACCAGAACACGGCCGACACGGTCGCGTAAGTCGAAACCGCGAACACATCCCACATCAAAGGGCTGCGGAACTGCGGCCAGATACCCATCGTGTTCGGGTAAGGGAAGAGCCAATAGGCCAGCCAGGGCCGGCCCAGGTGCATGATCGGATACATGCCCGCTTGCGCGACAGCGAATAAAGTCATCGCTTCCGCAAATCGATTGATTGACGTGCGCCATTTCTGACGCAGCAAAAGCAGGATCGCTGAGATTAAGGTCCCGGCGTGACCGATGCCGATCCACCAGACGAAATTCAGGATGTCCATTCCCCAACCGATGGGAATGTTCACGCCCCAGACACCGATGCCGACGAAAACGAGTTTCGTGATCGCCAAAAGCATCAACTGGAACAGAGCGAACGACACTGCAAAGCCGATGAACCAGCTGATCGGCGTCTTCCGTTTCAAAACGATCGCGCTGATCTTGTCGGTGACCGAGCCGAAGGTCAGCTCAGTCCCCACGACCGGATGCGTGGCGTGAACAGAAGAATGTAGTTCGTCGTGTCGTTCGTCCATTTTCAAGAAAGACGTGCTTTTACTTTGTGTTAGTACTTTGTGTTTAGTACTTTGTTCGCCAGCCCGATTTCAGATTTCAGTCTCAAATCTCAAATTTGAGATCTCAAATCATGCTTTAATCTCCGGGTTCGGATTTCTTAGCGCCGACAGGTACGTAGTCCTGGGCCGCACATTCAATTCGCCCAGCAGCGAATAATCTCGCTCCAGCGCCTTCATCTTCGAAACTTTGCTGTTCGGATCGTTGATGTTGCCAAACACAATTGCTTCCGTCGGACAAACCGATTGGCACGCGGTCACAATTTCGCCGTCGCGCACCTGCCGCCCCTCAACCTCTGATTGAATCTTCGCCGCCTGAATGCGCTGCACGCAGTAAGTGCATTTCTCCATCACGCCGCGGCTGCGCACCGACACGTCCGGGTTGCGCATTAACTGATAAGTTGGCGTCTCCCAATCCTGATAAAGGAAAAAGTTGAAGCGGCGCACCTTGTACGGACAGTTGTTCGAGCAATATTTCGTGCCGACACAACGGTTGTAAACCATGTCGTTGAGGCCTTCCGCGCTGTGCACCGTCGCGTGCACCGGGCAGACCGGTTCGCACGGCGCGTTCTCGCAGTGCATGCAAGGCACTGGCTGGAAGAAAGGCCCTTCCGGTTTGTGCTCGTCGCCTTTGAAATACGCGTCGATGCGAATCCAATGCATCTCACGACTGCGCGCGACCTGCTCTTTGCCGACGATTGGAATATTGTTTTCCGACTGGCAGGCAATCATGCAGGCGTTGCAGCCGACGCAACTGTTCAGGTCGATCGACATGCCCCAGGCATAACCGTTGCCCTGGTTCTGGTAGTCAAAATCCGGGTAGAGCGAGAGCTCCCTCAGCTCTTTCTGCAAATGCTCTTTCTCGTGACGCTGCTGCTCTCGTTCTTTCACATACTCTTCGACTGAGCTTTCACGGAGGAGGTCGCGGCCGTCCATCGTAAAGTGCGCCTGCGTCGAAGCGATCAGGAATCGTTCATTGGTTTTGCTGACCCAGGCGCCGTTGGCCAGCCACGGTTCATACGAATAACGAATGTCGTAAGCGTTGAAGCCACCCTGCGGCAATTTGCCATCCGGTTCAGTAATCGTGGGCCATGAACGGTTCGCGGGCTTGCGGCCATAGCCGAGATGAATTGTGATCACATCATCGGGTTGGCCCGGCATGATCCAAACCGGCACTTGTTTGGTGATCGACTTATCGCGATGCGACAACTTGATGGTGTCGACGTAAGCTTCGCGTCCGTGCTTGCCCTCTTCGTAGTTTTGCGGCGTCACGCCCATCTTCCGCGCCGTGTTCGCACTGACGAGCGCGACATTGTCCCAGGTGATTTTTGTCAGAGGCTTCGGCAGTTCCTGCAACCAGCCGTTGTTGGCGAAACGGCCGTCGTAGATGGACGGATCCTGACGAAAGATCAGTTGATAGGTGTTGGGTGCAGGGGATTGCGCGTTGGGCGTGGATGAAAGCGAAGAAACCAAGTCTGCTTTCGGATTAACTGTTTTTGCCGGCAGCGCCGTGTTGGGAATGAAGCCGTCGTGCAAACACTTGCGCCACCATGATTCGAAGTCCGTGGCGACTGGTGGAGGGTTTGGCGTTGGAGTAGCTTGAGCGACCCGGTCGCTACCGCTCCCGGTACTGACCGCGGGCGCCGGGCTCGCCGTGGGCTTCGCACTCAAGCTTGCTTGCTGGCCACTCCAATAATTCCGCACAATTTCATAAGGCTTGCGATCATAATTGTCGCTGAACAACGACAACACTTCATAAGCGGTCTTGCCTTCATAAAGCGGCGCAATCAATGGCTGCACAATCGAAGCCGTGCCATCGTAAGCACGTGCGTCGCCCCATGATTCGAGATAATGCGCGGCATTAATGTGCCAGTGACAAATCTCTGAGGTCTCGTTGTTGAAGAGACTGAGGTGCGCGCGCAGCTTAACGTTGTCGAGCCGGCTCTTATCCAATCTCAGATCGACCGGCGTGTTATAGGACGGATTTCCGCCGATCATGATCAACAGCTCGACTTTACCTGCATCGATGTCGGCGACGAGCTCGCGCAGCGATTGAGTTTGATCGACTGAGCTGGCTTCGATTGGATCTGAATAGAAAACTGTCTTGCCGACGTTGCCCAGGAAACTGTTGGCCACGTGCGCCATCGCGTGAACCGACGGCGGCTGCTCGTCTCCCGCAATAACGATGCACGCGCCTTTGTGAAGCTGAAGATCTTTTGCCAGCGCTGGAAGCCAATTGCCGATCTCGCCTGAAGCCGGAACGACGGATGCGCCCGAGACACCTCGAGCGACAGCTTCCATGTCAGACGGTTTAACTGAGAATCGATGATCCGCATTCGCGCCGGTAATTGTCGGCGAGCTTTCGACCACGTACAGCCGGCTCATTTCGGGTTTCTGCTCGATGCGTCGTCTTGCCGCATAGTCGCGTGCGTAACGCAGCGTTCCCGGCATTGCCGAAAGAAAATCAGATCCCAGCGAAAGAATTCGATCCGCTTTGCTGAAGTCGTAGGTCGTGTTCACCGGCTGGCCGAACGCCATAACCGCGCCGGCGCGCGCGTTGTCGCGATTGACCGGTTCGTACTGGTGCCACTTCGCTTCGGGAAAGTCTGTGAGGATCTGCTTCATCTGTGCGGCCAGCGAAGGCGAAGTGATCGTCTCAGTAAGAAAACGAAGGCCCGCGCCGCGCTTCGCTTTCAATCCATCGCCTTCTCTCTCGATTGCGCCGCGAACCTCGCCGACGAAAGTTGTCCAGGCGCGTGTCTCGCCCCGATAGAGCGGCGTCTGCGAACGGTCGGGATCGTAAAGGGTGAGAATGGAAGCTTGCGAAAAAATGTCGGTAGCCGTTGCGCCGGCGTTGCTGGGGTGATCGGGATTGCCTTCGACTTTTGTCGGCCGGCCTTCATTGCTGCGGACCAGCAGAGGAGTTGCGATTCCTCCGAGCGAATACGCGGTCGCAAAGAAAAGACCTTGCCCCGGGTTCAATTCCTCGGGTTGTTTGACGTAAGGAATTACTTTCTCAGGCGGCTGAATTACGCAACCGCTCAAGCCGGCGAGCGCCAGCGACGCGCCCATCAATTTCAGAAACGTGCGCCGCTCAACCGGATCGTTCCATTCTTCAGCTTGCTGCGGAAATTCGCGGCGCACCAGTTCTTCGAATACCGGTGAGTCGGCGAGCTCTTCAAGGTTGCGCCAATAAGTCGGTACCCGGGCCTCCGGCCCGCTGTGATCTGCCAGTATCCGATCCCGCAGCAGCTTGAAGTTAATGTGACGATCGTTGCTCATTCTAAGAACCTGAAGTCAGTACCATCCGCGTCAGCGGATGGATCAATGTGACTACTTCGGTCCCCCTAAACCCATCTGCTGACGCAGATGGTACTGACCTCAATACCCTGGCCTATCGATGACAAGTCGAACAGCTTGTCAAAACATTTGCTCCCTGAATCTTGTACTCCTTCAACAGGCGCGCGCCCACTTCCTTTTGATTCGCGGGCGGCCGCCACTCCATATCGAAAATCTTGTCTTTCGGACGAACGACATTCTCCGGGTGACGATGACACTCAAGACACCATTCCATCTGCAAAGACGAAGCCTGTGAAACGACCGGCATCTGATCGATGCGGCCATGACAGGTCGAACAACCTACGCCTTTGTTGACGTGAATCGAGTGATTGAAATACGAAAAGTCCGGCAAGTCGTGAACGCGCACCCATTCCAAGGGCTTCCCGGTCCTTAGACTCGCGCGCACTGGTTCGAGATAGGGGCTGTCCGCCCAAATCTGTTTATGACAACTCATGCACACCGCCGTCGAAGGCATGCCCGCGGACGCAGACGTCTCGACCGACGTGTGGCAATAACGGCAATCGATGCCGTCATCGCCGACGTGGTGCTTGTGACTGAATTGAATAGGTTGCTGGCGCTCGATGTGTTGGCCGGTGTTCCAGCCTGAGCGCGTGATTTCGGCCGTCACCCAAAGCGCCGCGAACATAATAAAGATCGCGCCGAAAATCGTAGTTCGCGCGAGGTAGTTCGTGCTGTGACGGAAAATCTGTGGCATCGCCGCAAGATCTTAATCGCTTGGCAGATGAACTACTCCACCGATTAACAAACTGGCGGGGGCCTCGTTCCCTAAAACGCTGACTACCAAAACTATGCTTGCTTATTGCTGGTGCGATTACTTTAGCGACATGAAGAGATTTTTTCAAATCGAATTGCAGAAATAATCACCGCAAAATAATTGACTCTCCAGACGGAATGACTTACAAGAGAACGATCTTTCGTCCGCGCAATGAATTCCACGGCTGCAGCAGGCGGATTAGGGGTTTCTTCTTCTTTCTCCGGACAACAAATGTTCATTGGTCACTATGCGGTAGGGCTGGCAGCGAAAAAGTTTGCGCCGCGATCTTCTTTAGGTGCTTTGATCGCGGCCCCGATTCTGCTCGATCTAATCTGGCCGATATTTCTCCTTCTAGGCTGGGAGCACGTCTCGATCGCTCCCAATCGGAATCCTTTCCTGCGGCTTCAGTTTGATTCTTACCCGATTTCGCACGGACTGATCGCGGTGATCGGTTGGGCCACGCTGTACGCTTCAATCTATTTTGGGCTGACGCGCTATCTTTCGGGGACCATCGTGATCTGGTTTGGAGTGGTTAGTCACTGGGTTTTGGATTACCTGGTGCACATTCCCGATTTGCCGTTGCATGCGACGAGTCGTTTGTTCGGCCTCGGGCTTTGGAATCATCGTTGGCTGACCATCGCGATCGAAGTCGCGCTTTTTGCGATCGCGTTTTGGACTTATCAGCGAGAGACCCGCGCGAAGGACAAGATTGGTTTGTATGTGTTTCTGGCGTTCGTGTTGGTGTTGCTGGCGGCGTACGCCGCCGCCGCGTTCGGGCCGGCGCCGCCGAGTGTGAAGAAAGTTGCGCTGATTACGTTGCTGATGTGGTTGGCAGTTCCCTGGGCCTGGTGGTTTGATCAGCACCGCGAGGTGAGGACGCAGGATGTTGGGTAGTGCCTCAATTTGAATGACTTTTCCGTAGCCCAGGCGTTTACGCCTGGGAACAAAAGAACAGTTAGTTTCAAAAAGCCCCATTAATGGGGCTTTAATAGTGCCTTCCCGTTTCTACCCAGGCGTAAACGCCTGGGCTAAAGAAAGCGCCACGATGAAAATAGGTTGCCACTGAGTGTGACGCAGACTGAAGTCTGTGCCACTACGCGCCATCACACCCGCCGGCGGCTTATCAGATTGATCAAAGCGACGAACAGGGCCGCGCCGATAATCGACCAGATGATCGGAAATTTAATTCCTCCCGCCGGAATCACCAGCAGTTCCGGCAGACCCAGCGCTCCCGCCAGGTAACTTCCCAAAAGCGCGCCGATGAACCCCAGCGCGATCGAGACCAAACATCCGCCATGGGAATATCCGCCAATCGCCTGACCCAACGCGCCGCAAACACCGGCAATCAGCAACAATATCAGGAATTGAATGATCATGAGCGTGCTCTCCTTTTAGTCTTGACTGGAGCGCAACCGTCTCGGTTGCTGCATTAGTTCGCGCTTTGCGCTCATTGCAAGCGAGGACGCTTGCGCTCCAGTCTGCGATCAAAACTCTTCCCAGCCCGCGACTTGGTAACGTATAATCGGCAAAGCTGTTTGGCCCGGGGAATTCTCCACTTGGTTAGCGGTCAACAACTCTTGCCCATCGATTGACAGTCCGAAAACGCCGTCCTCGACGCAGTTGCGCCGGCGCCAGTACATAAATCAGGAGTACCAAAGCCTTATGTCAAAAGTTCTTGGAATACTGCTCTTAGTCATCGCTACGTCTTCGTTTGTCTTTGCGCAGGAATCGACGCGCAACAGCGACGACCCACCCAGTACGGGCGTCGCGCCCAAAGTAGTTAACGGCGTCGGGCGCGCCGATGTTCGCGTTCGCGACGAGAACGGCAATCCTATCAAAGATGCCTACGTCAAACTAGAATCGACGCGCACGGACGGTTTCTTTTGCGAGAGTTGGAACAACACTGACGAGCGCGGGCTCGCGGGCCTGCCGCCACTTCACATGGGCACTTTGAAATTAAAGATCAAGGCCAAGGGTTATAAGTCGGTGGAACTGGAAATACCGGCCGAGCAGTTAGGGGAGCCGGTTCGGGTAACGCTAAAGAAGAAATAATTTAGAGTGCGCCGTCGCCGCTTCGCTCTGCCGGCGCACTCCAAAATCAAACACCTACCGGTTGGGCAGCTTTCTCCGGCGCGTAATACAGAATCCGATTACAGTTGTCGCAGGTGATAACTTCGTCGCCCTTGCGGACCTGTGACATGATCTGCGGCCGCAAAGCCATGTAGCACGCGGTGCAGGCTCCGTTGCGCGCTTCCGCGACCGCAACGCCATCGCGAATCCGCGCGCTGATTCGGTTAAAGAGCGCGCTCATCGCTTTCGGTAGTTCCTTCGTCAAACGTTCGCGATCGGCCCGGGCATCTTCAAGTTCCTTCTGCTGCGCCTTCACCTGTTCGTCAAACGCCTTGAAGCTGGCTTCCATTTCGCCGCGAAGCTTTTCCACTTCCGGCGCGCGCTCAGTCAAATCTTTTTCCGCCTGTTCCGAGATTTCCATCTGCTCCAGAACCTGCGTTTCAAATGCTGAGATTTGTTTGCGCGCGGCGTCGGCTTCGCGAATTGCCGCCGTGTATTCCTCCGGCTTCTTCGCCGCCATCAGGTTACGATCGGCGCGTTCGGCGCGTTGTTTCTGTTCGAAGATTTCTGCTTCCAGCCGAGTGCGTTCATGACGAGCACCGTCGCGGCGTTCTTCCAGCCCGCGAATTTCAAAGGCGCGCTGATCGAATTCTCTTTCGATCTCGGCGCGCCTCTCAGGGATGCTCTCTATTTCGGTCTGTAGTCGTCTTATATTGGTATCTGCGTTCTGTAAAGCTATTAATTGCGCTAACTCCGCTTTCACTCTTCACTTACTCCTTGAAAATTTGGGTTTGTATAAGGTGGCATTCATGAACCAATAATCACACAAGGGGCGGGAAGCGCGCAAGCCATCAGCGATAACGGACCAAAGATCTGAGAGTCCGCGCAGCGGACGAACGAAAATTGCCCAGCGATTCATCGCTGGGATCAAAGCAGTAAAATCAAGCTAGTCCGTGAAACGGACGACTGAAATCACTCGAAGAGCATAGCGGCGATCGTAAGCGACACCATGCTTATCCAGGAATTCAATAAACTCATCCTCAAATGTACGTTTCCGATGATGTTGTTTCTGCGAGTTGATGTACGAAATGGTTCGGTCAACCTGCGATGCACTCACACTAAAAGCTCCGTAACCATTTTGCCAGGCAAACTTTCGGTGCTCGCGAACAGTATCGTGTACCCATTTTGACGATCCGCCTTTTATCAATTGAACCGCTTTTGCGACATCCAATGTAGCTGGCAACGACAAGAGCGTGTGCAGATGATCTGCTGTTCCACCAATTGCAAGTGCTCGCATTTTGTTCTCGCGAGCAATGCCTCCGATGTAAGGCCATAGACGACGTTCTAGCGTGGCGTCAATGAATGGAAATCTTTCTTTGGTGCTGAATATGCAATGCATCAGATTGCTCACGTAAGAGTGTGGCATGTGAAGCTCCTTTTCAGTCGTCCGTTTCACGGACTCAATTTCAATTCACTACGACGATCCCACCGATGAATCGGTGGGCTATTTTCATTCGTCCGCTGCGCGGACTTCAATGTAAAAAGAATTTGCATCCCAGTACCTTCAAATTTCACCCCTCGTGAGTTAGTCTCCTCCTCATGAAAACTCGATTCGCGCACCTGATTTATCTGGCTGTGACCGTTCTTTGCTCGACGGCTGCGGCTCAGACGCCATCACCCACGCCCACACCGGCCGCGGCGCCGCCGTCAAGCGACATCTTCATCATCGACGTCAAAACTAAGAAAGGTGAGCTGGTATTTGGCGATCCCAAAAGGATCACGAACACGCCGGGCTATAACAATCAGCCTTCATTCATGCCGGACGGCAAGAGCGTTTTGTACACGTCGATTCGAGACAAGCAGGCCGACATCTATCGTTACGAACTTGGCAGCGGCGCCACCACGCAGGTGACTGATACGCCGGAGAGCGAGTACTCGGCGACGCTCATGCCGGATAAGAAAAATATTTCGGTTGTGCGCGTAGAAGCTGACGGCGCGCAGCGTCTCTGGAGATTCTCGCTGACGGGCGGGCCGCCGGTGTTGATTCTCGAGAACGTCAAGCCGGTCGGCTATCACTACTGGATTGACGATCACACGCTCGCACTTTTTATTCTGGGCGGTCCCGGCAAACCAAATTTTCTCGAAGTCCTTGACGCGGTAACCGGCAAATCGGAATTCGTGACAGAGAATCCGGGACGTATCCTGCGCAAGGTTCCTAATCAAAATAAATTCAGCTTCGTGCACAAAGTGTCGGATAAGAATTGGGAGATTAAGGCTTTTGACTTGCGAGCGCGCACGAGCGCGTCGCTGATCGCGACGATTCCGGGGGCGGAAGATTATGCCTGGCTACCGGACGGCAAATTACTGTTGGCCAAGGATTCGAAGTTGTTTGCGGTTCTCCCGTTGAGCGGCAGTAAATGGGAAGAGGTGGCTGATTTCTCGGAAGCGGGGATCAAACGAATCACGCGGATCGCCGTGAACTCGAGTGGCAGCCGGATCGCAGTCGTGGGAGTGCTCGACAAGAAATAGGTTTGGAGTTCTGCCGTCAGGCTCGGAAAGAAGGAACTCTGTGATTCTCTGTGTGATCTCCGGGTCTCTGTGGTGAATCTTTCCTTAGCGTCTTACCACAGAGACACGGAGATCACACAGAGTTCGCACAGAGAACTCTTTTCTGATAAGGCGGTTAAGGCGGAACTCCGAAAACAATCACTTAAGATCACCCAGCTGATTTTGAATGAGGCCGGCGATCACAATCGCCGCGGTTTCAGCGCGCAGCGTTCGCCCGCCGAGCGTCACAATCTTCCATCCTGCAGCGCGCGCCTGATCAATTTCGTCGTCATCCCAACCGCCTTCTGATCCGACGAGCGCGATGACACTGGCTACTGGCTTCGCCGGCTCGTTCAAAGCGCCGGCCAATGAATCTCCGCCGCGTTCTGCGAACATCAAATGGACATCGTTTGGCGCGCCGGCAGCTTTGATCAGATGCGCAAAGTTAACCGGCTTTTCGACACTCATCAGGCGCGCCCGGCCACATTGCTTGGTCGCTTCCAGCGCGATGCGTCGCCAGCGAGTTACTTTTCGTTCGCCATCAACATCGCTCTTGAGACGCACATCTGCTCGCGACGTGACCACCGGAATCAAATTCGCCACGCCCAGCTCGGTTGCTTTTTGCACAACGAGATCGAATTTCTCGCCTTTCAGCAGAGCCGTTGCGAGCGTGAACTCCAGAGGCGATTCGGGACTCGCCGGATCGACTTCAGCGATCACGTTCACGCCGGCGGAATCCCGAGAGATGTTTGCAATTTCGGCATGAAACTCGCGGCCCGCACCGTCGAACAGGTAGATCTCGTCTTCCGTCTTTAGTCGGAGAACGTTGCGCAGATGTCGCGTCTCTTCGAGGCCCAATCGCACTGACTTCGCATCAAGGCCGAATGTGTCCGGCGGTGCGTAGAATCTGCGACGCGTCATGATTCGATTCAAAAAAGGATGACAATCTATTTGATAGTGCCCTGACCCGGTTTTCTCTGTGCAAACTCTGTGGTCCTCCGTGTCTCTGTGGTTACAACTGCCGAGATAGGTTCCACCACAGAGACAGAGTTCCACAGAGGCGCACAGAGATCTTGAATTAGGACACCACCATATGTTTGATTTCAGACGACCAGAGCCATCCATTCGCCGTCTTGATCAAATTCCACAACCTTCGCGCAGAGTTCATGCAATCGTGATTCGACCATCTCAATCTGCGAATCAAGAATTCCGGATAAAACCAAACGGCCGCAGGTTGCTCCCACCAGAACTGGCAGTAGCTCGACAATCACCGGCGCCGTCAGGTTGGCGCAGACAAAGTCGGCCGAACCAGTTTGCTCTTGAACACTGCCAACCCGAAACTCAATTCGATTGACTGGAGCGCAAGCGTCCCGGTTGCTGCGTTGCAGTGCGAACCGTAATTCGCGCTCTCCTTTACCGCAAGCGAGGACGCTTGCGCTCCAGTTGGAAGTGCCTTCGTTCAAACGCGCGTTGTCCTTCGCGATCTCGATTGCTTCGGCGTCCGTGTCGCATGCTTCGATGCGCGCGTCCGGAAACATCTTTGCGGCCGCGATGGCGAGAATCCCGGTTCCCGTTCCGACGTCGAGAAAACTTCCGCCGCGAAAATATTTCTCAATTGCTTTCAAGCAAAGACGAGTGGTTTCGTGAGTGCCGGTGCCAAAGGCCATGCCGGGGTTGATGCGAATCACGATGGGCTGGTTTGATAAAGCGCTTGCCATCGTCGATTCGGCAATATCGCTCCACGGTGGCGCGATAATGAATCGGCCGACTGCGACGGGCTGCCAACTCTTCTTCCATTCCGCCAGCCAATCGCGATCGGGTACAGATTGAACTTTCAATTCGTGAAGTTCCGCGCCGGGAAGGTTGTAAACTCGCAGTGCTTCAACCAAACTCGCCCGGAGCTCTTCCATATCAAACTGCCGATCGAAATAACCCGTGACCAGTTGTTCAGAGCCTGAGTCGTGCGTCTCAGTTCCGAGCGCACCCGCTTCCATCAAGCCATATTCGACAGCTTCGCGCGCGCCGGCCAAAACCATGACCTCCGCGGCGAAATAGGTCCGCTCGCTCATGAACGGATTCCCATTTCGTCGAGCAGATGTTCGCGGTCGCGCCAATCTTCTTCAACTTTCACGAACAATTGCAGATGACAACGATGCCCCAACAACTTCTCAATGTCGTGCCGCGCCCGCATGCCAATGTGTTTCAGCCGTTGGGCGCCGTGACCAATAATGATTTTCTTCTGCGACTCGCGCTCGACGAAGATGGCGCAATGAATACGAGTGAAATCGGCGCGCTCGTCTTCCCAATTCTCAGTGACAACTGCGGTGACGTAGGGAATTTCTTCGCCGGTCTGTTCGAGTATTTTCTCGCGGACAATTTCGGCGACGAGTGAACGCATCGGCTGATCGGTGAGCTCATCATCAGCAAAGAGCGGCTCGCTCTCAGGAAGCTGCGCGACCATTTCATCGAGCAGTTGATCGATCTGATCGCCTTTCAAAGCCGAGACGGGAACGATCGACTTCCACTCAAATTCCGCCTGATACATTTCAATCAAAGGCAGCAGTTTTGATTTGTCTTTCAGCTTATCGGTTTTATTCAGCAGCAGCAGCGCGGGTTTTTCGGATTGCTTGACGAGATCGAGCACAAAGCGATCACCGTTGCCGGTCGAAACTGACGCGTCGCGAATCAGGCAAATCAAATCGACAGTCAGAAGCGCATCATGCACGCCGGCCATCATGCGGCGATTGAGTTCGTAACCCGGCTTATGCACGCCGGGCGTATCGACCAAAACGATCTGACCCTCTGGCCGATTAACTATGCCGAGAATTTTGAAACGAGTAGTTTGCGGCTTGTTGGAAACGGCGGCAATCTTTTCGCCGACCAGCCGGTTGAGCAAAGTTGATTTACCGGCGTTGGGTCGGCCGATGAGGGCGACATAGCCAGCGCGTAATGGGGAAATGGATGGAGATGGCAAGGTTGGTCGGTCCATTCACTTCATTCTAACGGCTTACGTTCCAAGTTGCCGGTTATGGTCCGCAAGAATCTTCTCCAGATCGCTGAGCAGCTCGGGCGAATCCAGAGCTTCAGCAAATTGGCGCACCCAGTAACGGATACGATCGAAGTCTACATCACGTTGCACGGTCAGGAGATTAGCAATATCGATGAGATCTCGCTGGCGATGCGCGACTGCTTTCAGAATTACTAAGTCTTCAGGTGTGACAATTTTGAAAGTGATGGGGCCCGCGCTTAATTCAGTAGAACGGTCCAACATCTCTCGTTCGAAGGGTAGGGCGCCGCACGACAGATCAATCCCCACGTGGGTTTGCTGATGACGAACCAATATGACCCGAGCTTTTTTGGCAAACTCGATTGGATCGGAAACTCTAGGGACAAAACCAAAAGCCTTGCCTGACTCAAGAAAGACCTGTAAATGGTCCAAGTCAATCCAAACAACCGCATCAACATCCTGCGTAGCTCGAGGTTGTGCCAGAAACCCGATTGCAACGCCCCCAATAATCGCGTACTGGATTTGCTGATCTTTTAGCCATTGTGAGAGGGATGCAAGGACAGGCAACAGATCGGTTAACGCTTCTGGTTCAGCCATCAGGTTTTGTTCTTGATTAGGATCCAGCGCGCCCGAACTCCATCAACTTCTTTGGTTGTTTCGTCTTGTCCGAGAAGACGCGTCGAGTCGAAAACCGTTCGGAGTTGTTGCAGCTTTACATCCGGCGGAGTATTTCGAATCTCATCGGCGATGAAGGCGTTGATGAAATTCCATCGTTCCTTGAATTCGCGTGCCTGCTCCTTAGACATTGGCTGCATGCTGGTATCTTAACATTGGACTGGTCCGGTTGGTATCTATTACAGACCCTTCAAAGGCTGCCCGTGCGTAAACTCGACCAGATGCCCATCCGGATCGCGCACCATGATGAAATATCCGACGACTCCGCCGACATCAGTTGGTTCTTCAACCAGAATGTTTTGTGATCGCGCCAGCGCCGCAATCCGATCCACTTCCGCGCGCGTCTCGCATTGAAATCCAAAATGATCGAGTCGCGCCTTCACTTTATCCTGCACGATGACGAGCACGAAGATTGGATCTTCGCCTTCCTTCGTCTGCGGTCCCAGCCAAACGTTGTGGCGCCCTTCCAATCTTCGATCGCGAGCGATGGACAGACCGCAGAGCGAGGTATAGAACTCGACGGAGGCGTCGATGTCGGCGCAGTTAATCGTGATGTGGGTCCAACGTGGCGTCACGGTGTTTTTGCACGCCAGAGGCGTGCGTACCTTAGGTCGCCGGCAGGCCGTTGCGGGCGATTGAAGACATCACTTCGCAGAAGCGATCCAACTCCGGAAGTGTCGTGTAGAGATTCGGAGTGATGCGCAGGCCGGTAAATTCCTCGTGCACGATCGGCGTCGTAAAAATGCGATGCTTGGCAAACAGGTAACTGCCGATCTTCGCCTGGTCCAAACCTTCGATCTGAACATTGCCGATGGCGCACATCTGGCTGGGATCGAATGAAGTGTTGAAGCGCACCTTGGGAAGACCTTTCAGCTTATCCATCCAATAGCGCGAGAGATAACGCAAACGCGCTTCCTTGCGCTTGGCGCCGACGCCGTGATGGAACAGCAAGGCTTCGCCAATCGCCAGCCGCGGCGCGGCCGAATGTGTGCCAATCTCTTCAAACTTGCGGATGTCGGATTTTTGCTTCTCTTCCGCGGCAAACAGCGGCCAAACCTTGCTGATTTTGTCACGCCTCACGTACAGCAGGCCCGTGCCTTTCGGCGCATAGAGCCACTTGTGAAGCGACGTTCCAAAGTAATCGCAGTTCAAATCCTTTTGCTTGAAGTCGAACTGCGCGAACGAGTGCGCGCCGTCAATTATCGTTTCGATCCCGCGCGCGCGGGCCATTTCGCACACGGCTTTGACCGGTGTGATTTGGCCGGTGATGTTGACCATATGCGCCATTTGAATCAGCCGCGTTCGCGGCGTAATCGCGCGCTCAAAGGCGGCCGTAATCTCATCGAGATTTTTTGGTGGAATAGGAATTTTGATCAGACTGAGCTTGATCCCTTCGCGTTGCTCACGTTGGCGAATCGTCGTCAGCATGCGGCCGTAATCCTGCGTGGTGGTTAGCACTTCGTCGCCTGATTTCAAATCCAGACCGAGCAAGATGGTCTCCAGTGACTCAGAGGCATTGCGGGTGATCGCAATCTCTTCACGGTCGCAGCCGAACACTTCCGCCAGGCCGGTGCGAATGGTTTCTGACTGCGGCTCGAGGATTTGCCACATTGTGTAAGCCGTCGCATCTTCCTGTTGCCAGATGTAACGCACCAGCGCTTCGGTCACGATGCGCGGGCTGGGCGAGACGCCGCCGTTGTTTAGATTGATGATGCCGCGCGTGACGGTAAATGAATGTTGGATGGTGACCCAGAAGTCTTCTTCCATCGCCGCCTGCTCCGGCGTCAAATGTGCGACGCTTTTGGTCGCGGCCTGAATTGTGCGGAGCAAAGAACCAACTGATGTTGATGACAGTGCGGCCAGGCCGAGGCCTTTGCCGGCGAGTGAAAGAAAGTTGCGGCGGGGAAATTGAGAAGTGATCATCACAGGTTCCTTTAGTTTGAATCAAAGGCGATTAACTGCAGACGAAAACGGCAGTAGCCCGACCGTAAGGGAGGGCATTTAGTTGGCGACGTTCACGCCCTCCCTTACGGTCGGGCTACTGCCCAGCTTGGCCCGGACACGACCTTGAACTTCTCTGTGTCCTTCGGTGGTAATTCTTCGTTTAGGTTCGGGCCGGCGTCTCTACTTCATATCCGGCTTTTATCCAGGCGTTGGTTCCGCCCGTTACATTCAAAAGGTTGGTGAAGCCAAGTTGCCTGGCGATGCTGGTGGCCGCGCTCGATCGATAGCCACCGGCGCAGATGATCGCGGTTGACGTGTCAGGCCTGAGTCCCAGACCGGGAAGCGTCTCGCGAAATTTCGCCAGCGGTGCGGCGATGGCGCGCGGCGCGTGACCGCTGTTGTATTCCGGCGCGCGGCGCACGTCGATGAGTTGTAATTCAGGCCGAGTCGCGAGCAGCTCGCGTAACTGGGCCACACTGATCTGCGGAACCGTGTCGGCTTCGAAGTTCGCGCTTTGCCATGAATCCAATCCGTCGGCGAGAAACCCTTTGACGTTTTCCAGGCCCACGCGCGCCAGGCGCATCTGCGCTTCTTCAACCTGTTCTTCGGACGAAGCCACAATAACAATCGACGCGGTGTTGGGAATCAGTGAGCCCGCCCACGAAGCGAACTGCCCGCCGAGTCCGATGTTGAGCGAACCGGGAACGTGGGCCAAACCAAATTCTGCAGCGGGACGGACATCGAGGATTACACAACCATGCAGGCCAACTTCCCGAACTTCAGCGGGAGACATCGGCTGAGGCTTGGGCAAACCGCTCAACGCTTCGGCGCCCGATCGATTGATTTCGGCGTCTTTGGAAAAGTAGGCGGGCGCTTCCGGCAGATCCGTCGTCATCATCGCGACGAACTGTTCTCTCGTCATCGGTTGCAGCGCGTAATTAAATTTTCGTTGTTGGCCGATCGTCGAAGAAGTTTCATTGGAAAGATTCTTTCCGCACATCGACCCGGCGCCGTGGGCCGGATAAACCTCGACTGCATCATCCAGCGTGAGTAGTTTCTGATGCAGGCTGTCGTACATCAACGCGGCCATCGTCTGGGGCGTGTAGCCTTTCCCGCCGGCGAGATCAGGCCGGCCCACGTCGCCGATGAAGAGCGTGTCGCCGGTCAGAACTTTTTGCGGCTGATCGGAAACCTCAGTGTCAGTCAACAGCACGCAGATACTCTCAGGAGTGTGACCGGGCGTTTCAATAATTCGAAGTTTCACCCGGCCGATCGTCAACTCGTCGCCATCCTTCACTGCCCGATGCGAGATCGTCGCCTTGGCCTGATTGCCAAAGACGATCTGGGCGCCGGTCCGCGCCGCCAGTTCGAGATGACCGCTGACAAAGTCGGCATGCAGATGGGTCTCGATCACATACTTGATCGTCAAACCGAGCGCGCTTGCTTCGTCGATGTATTGATCGACGTCGCGCTGAGGATCGACGACCGCAGCTTCGCCATCTGAGCCGATCAGGTAAGAAGCGTGGGCGAGACAGTTAAGATAGAACTGCTTGAAATACATCTCAGAAGCTTTCGAAAGTGGGGATTTTACCGGGAAGGATTCTCTCGCAAATGAAGGGTTACCGCAAGAGACTAGTGCTCGTCGGAGTGATAGATTTTGCCTCCCTCTCCCTTTGGGAGAGGGTCGGGGTGAGGGTTTAGTACGCCGGCTCAAAAATAATTCCTCGGGCTTCAGCCCGTTATCAAGAGGAGCCACCAATCAAATTCTTCAACGCAATGGTTGTGCGAAGAATTCTTGAACGGATTGCGGGCTGAAGCCCGCAGAAACGTTGTGGTCGCAGTTCGCGCTAGGCCCTCACCCCAACCCTCTCCCAAAGGGAGAGGTTGTCAACCGCATCAATACTGCGGTTTTGTTTTGGCTTACCTTCGCTGGACACCCCGCGAAATTCAGACACTCTAACGCTTCTCGCCCGGGCGATATCGGCTTACGGCTTGCGCATCGATGTCAGCAGTCGTAAACGCGACCTTCTTGAACTGTCCTTTCGCAAACATCTCGGCCTGATCTGCGAACCAGGGTGAGTCGCGACGGGGGCTTTCGCCATACGCCAGCACTGAGACGGCGCGGGGTACGTCGCCGAATTCGACGGCAAGAATCCAACCGTCACCGCCGCTGGCCGCGAGTTTTCCGTCAGCGTCGCGCGTATAAGCCAAAACGCGGAAACATCCTAAAGACCCTCCGCAGCCGCCCACCGGCACGTCGACGCTGCCGCGGCGCACACGATGAACATCACCCCAGGCTACGTCCCAGTTTCCATAGCGGCGCGCTGTTTCGGCGACGGCCCAGGCGAACGAATCAACGGCGCGCGCCGGATCGACCAGACCGCGTGGCGTGTTCAGCGGATCCGTCGCGGTCCAGACTTTCGCGAAACGCCTGGCATCGGGCAACGGCGTCCGGTTGGTCGCCGATAATCCAGAGTAATTTGCCCACCACAATTCAAAGAGGGTGGCGCCTTTGCTCTCAGGCGCGGCGGTGTTGTCCCAACGCTCCAATAAGGCAATCGCCGCGGCGACGTCGCCGGTTGGGTTTTTTGATTTGACGGCGGCGATGAGATCCGGCTTCACGCGATCGGCGAGCAACATGCGATAGCTATGCTTCAAACGTAATACGTCATCGAGACTCAACTTGCTGTCGCTATCGATCAGCTGGAGCGCCAGTTGGCTTCGCAATGAAAGATCGGGCTCCTCGAAATTTGGAAAAGCATTACTGGTGTCGATGGGCCCACGCACATTCGTGAAATGTGGCGAATCATTTTCATTGTGGATGTAGCCCCCGCGAGGATTGAGCACCTGCGGCAACGATTCGAAAGGAACATAGCGCGTCCAGACGTCGCGCATCGTACGCGCCGGCGTGGCCACAGTGTCGCCGCCCGTTGGGTGTGGCAATAACGGCAGCGACGCGTTCCAGATAAAATAAATATTTCCCGCGCGATCGGCGTAAGTAAAGTTTGATGTCACTCGAGCGCGGATCTTCATCGCCTCTTTCCATTCCGCCAGCGATGAGGCTCGCATCATGCGCAAGAACTGTTCGCCCGCGCGAAACTCTGCGTCGCCCGCGCTCTTAATGATGTAGATCTTTCCGTTCGCGCGATAGATCACCGGACCCAGAGGCGTGGACCAGAACTCACGCGTTTCAGTTGAAAGACCTTCGCCATTTCTGAATGTCACGGTCCGCAGTTCACGCGTGAGTGGGAGGGAAGCGCCGTCGAAGAGATAATGATCCGTCGTTTTCGGATCGACATCGAGCGCGTAAACCTCAGCCAGATCCTGTGTGTTGTTGGTCGTCGACCAGCCGAGATTGCGATTGAAACCGCCCACGACTATGAATGGTCCGCCAATCCTGAAGTCGCCGTAAAAATCGACGACTCCCGGCACTGTCAAATGGGCTTCGTAATAACCCGCGGTCCACGTCAGATGCGGATTTCGCAGCAGGATCGCCTTGCCTGATTTTGTTCGGCTGGGCGCAAACGCCCAGGCATTTGAGCCTTCGTCGAAATTCTTTTCCGCGCCTTCGTTGCTCGTGGGACTGGCGGACGGTGAAGGCCAGGGACTCGGCGCCGGATTAATCTTGGCGAGAAACGCGCGGGCCTTTCTAATCGAGGGGCCAACAGTGTCGACCGCAGCCACGTCGTATCCACTGAAATCTACGGGCATGTGCGTGGGAAATTCTTCAGGGTGCAATTCGATGTAACGATTCAGACCGGCGGCGAAACCGTCATAAACATCTCGCGTTTCCTGATCGAGCAGATGATAGGTTTCGATTACCAGTTTGCGGCCGGGCAGCGACAGAAAATCTGATTCGATGTTTTCGCGAACGCCATTGATTTGGGCCAGATGACCCCGCGCTTCCAAAACGTTGATAGCCGTGCGCGATCCGTAATCTTCAGATTGCAGCCAGGCCAGCGCATATCCGGCGGCGCGCAAATTTTCAGCGCGAATGTGCGGCACCCCGTGCGCGGTCCGAATGATTTCGACTTGACGCCAGAGTTCGGGAACCGTGGCCGGCTTCGGCTGCGCGCTAACTGATTGCGAGATGAACCAGACGATGGCAACGAGGAAGGTCAGCGACGCTACAGCCAGAAGTCTTACCCTACGTTCATGAATCGCGGCATTAGTCATTTTGTTCTTTGCTCTTGATCACGGAGTCAGTACCACCTGCGTAAGCCGGTGGGATCAAGTTATCCCATCCGCTTACGCGGATGGTACTGACCTCAGTGCGGGCGAGAGTGCCCGCGCGGTCCCATCATTAACGATCCTTTTCCGGAGAAGAACCGGCCGGCACGAAATGCACCTGCTTCAGCCGGTTATTGATCCACTCGTAATAATAGACGCCGCTTGGTCCCCACTTTTCATCAGCACTAATTCGCGGCCGGCCAATCGCGCGAATCAATCTGCTGTTAGTGTGAAAGGTCCTGATGTCCTCGCCCTCTTTGAATTCATAATCGCCGATGATACTCGTCCAACCTTCGAATACTTGCGGAAAATAAGCGCGGCCCGTGCGTGCATCCACGATGGCCGTGATCGAACAACCGGTGCCGCAACCCATCGCGGCAATGGTGTAATGACCGGCAAAGTTGATGCCTTCATCGCGTAGCTGTTCGCGAATGCTAGTGCGATACATGCGCGCGAGTTTGTGGCTGGAGAGATTTAAGGCCGTGGGCTTTCCGGCGTAAACATCTGCTGAATAATCTTCAAAGCGCGGTGGTTGTTTCTGTAGCGCGAAAGATATTGTTTGAAAAGAGAGAAGCAGCGCGAGGCTGACTACGAATCTTCGAATCATAAGGCTTTATCCTAATTTCGCATTCTCTCCTCTGTGTCTCTGTGCGATCTTTGTGACTCTGTGGTGAAATAATTCCAGAGACAGTTGCACCACAGAGACACCGAGAATTCACAGAGACACAGAGGGATTCGCGTCAGAGCACGGCCGCAACTTCCCCGGCAACTTATAAAACTCGCGCCCCGGTTTTAAAGGCCGCAGCATCCAGTAAGGCCGGCGCTCGCCGTTGGGTGAAAACTTTTCGGCTGGTCGCGTCTGGTCCAACCATTTCTCATAGACCTCGTGCGACTTCGCTGTATCAACGTGAATGTCGCCGTATTTATCAGTTGGATCGGCTTTGCGCACGCGCACGGCCTGGTGCCAGCAATGCATTCCCGAAATCGGATCGGGATGGACCGGAAAGGCCAGGTTCTGATGAACGCCGACGTCGTTCCACCAGATGCGCAGAGTGTCGGCGTCGCTTGATTCGTAAGGCCCGGCGCCGTTTTCGCGTTTCAAACCCCAGCGATCATTCTGATGTTCCAATCGGACCGTGGCCATCAGTTGCTTCTGGCCATTCTCGTGAACTTTCCAACGGCCCATGTGATGACTGCACGCGACGATGCCGGGCTTAATTCCCTCAGTGACCCATGCGCGCACCACGAAATATCCAATTTCAGTTTCGACGCGCACTAGATCGCCGGTGCGCACTCCAAGCTTGGCCGCGTGACTCGTGTGCAGCCAGAGTGGATTCGTGTGCGCGATTTCATTCAACCACTTTGCGTTGGCGCTGCGCGTGTGAATCTGAACGGGCAGACGAAATGTCGAGATTAGGATCGTCTGATCGGTTTCGAGATTGTCCGGATGAACGTGGCTTCGGATATAAGTCGGAATTGCGTATTCACTCCAACCCCAAGCGTTCATCGTGCTGGAAAAGAATTCGAGCTTGCCGCTCGGCGTGGGAAAGCCGCGTTTGATTTCGCCGTCAACTTTGACGCCGACCAGGCGGCGGCCTTCGTCATCGCCATCGGGACTGGGAACCGGAACCACATTGGGCGAAGCAGGTTTCGCGGCGCGTGTGAAGACGCGGCCAAAGTTGTCTTCGCGAGTGTCATCCAACTCTTCCGCCGAAACCGTTTGTTCATAAATCGCGCCAATCTTCTTATTGATTTCAAACGCGCCGTTGCGACGCATGAATTCCAGCGGCGTCAGATTTTCGGCTGCAGCTTTTTCGGGCAGGCCGGGAACCGAATTCTCAAATATCCATCCGTAATACTCATCGACACTAAGACGCTCGCCCGGTTTTTGTTTTGATTCGACGTATTGACGAATGCCGAGACTGCCATCGCGATCGATGCGCCAGGTAAGCTCCATCCAGAATTCGTTTTCTTCCCAGACCTCGCCGGGATTAACTTCACGCGTGTCGTTGACGTCGCCGCCGTTTCGCTGACGCGCGGCGCGCATGACCGGCTGGCGAAAGCCGAGCCACTGCGCATCGTGCGTTTCATATGAATGAATGTCGTGACGCTCAGGCCCGAGGCCCATCGGCAAAACGTAGTCAGCAAAGTAAGCCGTCTCGCTCCAGGTCGGCGTCAGCGCGACATGACAACCGACCACGTTTTCGTCGGTCAACATTTCAATCCACGAAAAGCCGTCCGGATTCGTCCACACCGGGTTATAGACGCGAGTAAAGTAGGTATCTAATCGCCCGCGCCCGTCCTTTAATAGATGCGGAAGCAGAAAAGACATTTCGTGCATCGAGAGCGGAAACTCTTGCGGCCAGTTCACCTCGCCCCACATCTGCGGATGAGGCGGCGTATGAATCGGCTTCGGCACAAACTTGTTCCACGCGTTCGGAAAGACGCCGCCTTCCGTAGCAACCGCGCCGAGCAAGGCATTCAACATGAAAAGCGCGCGCGCGACTGACCAGCCGCCGCTGACGCCGGAAGTTACGCTGCGCCAGTTGTGACTGCTTAGTTTGGTTCCCGCGGTCGCGACGAGCTTCGCGATCTCTTCGATTGATTTGGCGTCAACGCCTGATTCTTGTGCGGCGAATTCGAAACTGTATTCTGCGTAGAGTTGTTTGAGGATGCGTTCGAAATCGTCGAAGCTTACCCGGTCGCTGTCGCTCCCGGTACTGACCTCAGCGCGATCTGAACTCTGATTTCTCACCGCGTCTAAATACTCTTCCCAATTCCACCAACGCCTCACAAATTCTCGATTGTAAAGATTGTTCTGAATCAGGTAATTCGCGATTGATAAAAGAATCGCAGCTTCCGATCCCGGATAGGGTGCGATGAAATGATCGGCATGCGTTGCGGTGTTCGAAAGACGTGTGTCAAAGACAATCAACTTCGCGCCGCTCGCCTTGCCGTCAATAACGCGTTGCGCGTGCGGATTGAAGTAATGCCCGGACTCGAGGTGCGCGCTGATCAGCAGAATGACTTTCGCGTTCGAGTGATCAGGACTCGGGCGATCAAGCCCCATCCACAATTGATAACCTTCGCGCGCGCCCGACGAACAGATGTTTGTGTGCGAGTTATGCCCGTCAACGCCCCACGCGGCGAGAATGCGTTCCGTAAATCCGTCTTCGCCCGGACGCCCGACGTGGTACATGATCTCCTGCTTGCGATCTTCAACAATCGCTTTCCGAATTCGCGCAGCGAGATCGTCAAGCACCTGATCCCAACTCACTCGTTCCCAATTGCCTTCGCCGCGCTTACCGACGCGCTTAAGCGGATAAAGAATTCGATCCGGATCATTGACTTGATTGAGCGTCGCCGGCCCTTTGGCGCAATTGCGTCCGCGCGAACCCGGGTTCTCCGGATTGCCTTCGAACTTCTGAATTGCTCCCGTGTCTTTGTCGATGTAAGCGAGCAGCCCACACGCCGACTCGCAGTTGAAGCAAGTCGTCGGCACGAGCTGATAGCGCCGTTCCTTGCGATGCGGCCATGCCTGCGAATCAAGCTCAGTCCAATCATCCCAGCGCTCCTTGGGCGGAAACGCGGAGAGATGAATGCGTGATGGTCCGGGGTAGCGATTGTCTGTCATCTCTGATTGAAGTTATGGCGAGCCTCTTCTCGCAATCTTCTAATGTGCTTGATCCATTTACTGGACATATCCTTTAACCTCTGGGTTTCTTCTTTCGTCAGGGGATCACGCCCGATTGTAGAACATGGCTATTTGTCCGCTATAGTCATATTCATCAATTTCGAAAGCGATTGAATCTGAGTGCGCGAACGCTTGATCGCGCTTCTCAATGATTCTTCACGCAAGCGCATCGAATCCTAACGCGAACCCAATCGCATCGCGTACTTCGCGCAATCGTTCAGGTGACAATTCTGTAATTAGGTCGCGAAGCTGTTCCTTGGGAACTGTTTGAAAATTATAGGCATTTACTACGCATGGCTCGAACGTGCCGTCATCTCCCGGAGTCAACGCGACCTCGGAGGGAACGCCTCGCATTTTGGTTGTAATCTGGGCGACGGTTACGTTAGTGAGATAGGCGATGGCGGAATTGCGAGTCAATATCAACATTGGACGGCGTTTATCTGGGGCACGAAACTCATACCAATAAACATCGCCCTGTTTCATCGCTCATCCCAGTGTTGTTCATCCAGCCATTCTTCGATCTCTTCAGATTTTTGCGGGTGCTCTGCATAGCCTTGTGCATCGCGTCGCTCTTTAGCGATTATTTCACGTTGCTGCACGGCCCTTTCCAAAGCGACCTTAATGAAATCTGATGGCGTGATTTGCAGAGCGTTGGTTGCCTGCTGCACCTCAGCCAATAGCGAATCCTCGATCGTCACCTGAATTGTTTCCATGACGTTAGTCTAACATGCGTTTCTTTTCCGGAAGTAGTAAAGGATCTTGCAAGGAGGCTTGTGCTTCAACTCGCAAACATCCGCTTCAACTTCGAAATCCGAGCCAGATGATGATCGTCATGCTCCGCGATGAAGAATGCTAAATCGATCACACGAATCTTCATCTGCAAACGCGGATGCAGGGCCGTCCTTTGGACAAACGCTTCATCATAAGCATCGAGCTGCGCAACGAACTCCATTCTCTCTTTACGAAACTGCGCGAGAATATTCTCAATCGTGTTCCCATTGTGATTTGCTTCGTGCGTTTTAGCGTTCGACATGTCGGCGGCGACGAGCGTTTCGCGTGCGGCTTCGAAATCGTCAAGACGGCGCATGCCCAAATCTTCAAGGTCGAGTAGATGTCCAGCCTGTTCTTGAATCGACCACTTATCGCCATCGCGGCGCGTGAGAATATCGGATGATAAACCGCGCGTCAGATCTTCGAGGCGCGCCGGCGTTCCGCGCACGCGCTCGACGACATTTGGGTACATCCCAATCGGCAGCTCGAATGAGAATTGCCGCTTGATCCATTCCATGCGTTCGACCATTGTCTTCAGAAATAGACAGGATTTACAGGATTAACAGGATTCATAAAAAGAAGACGACGGTGCGCGCTCTCTTATCATGTCAATCATGTAAATCCTGTCCATTCTCTTTCTCCGGACGCCATTCTATGCGCGTCCATTCCAAAACAAAAAGGCCAGCCCGATTTCTCGAGCTGGCCCTCCGATGTGACACAGACTTTTTATTTACCGTGACTTCAAAATAAGCCTGTGCCACTGGAACCAACGTCGTTCTATCTCGTAACTACAGCACGCTGCGGCGAGTAATTGATCCGGCGCATTTCCTGCATGCGGCCATTGCGGAAGTTGCCTTCCACAATTTCGTATCCGAGCAGCGCCAGCACACGGCCTTTCACAAAGATCGGTCGCGAGTTGCCGTACCAGTCGACGCACGAAGCGCGACAACCATCATCGACAGCCTTATCAGACTGTGCGCCCAGCTCTCCCAACTCTTCGAACTTCAGAGATTGGTTGCGCAGGAAAAGGATCGCCGCCGAACCTTCAAACAGATGGCGATAGCCGGCGCGACCGGGCACGCTGATCGGCAGGCCGAGCACGCCTGAGTCGGGACCATCGGGCTTGTAGAAAAATCCCTGGCTGCGCAGTTCGCCCTGTGAAGCGCCTTTGCGAATGTATTCGTCGGCAACTTCCGGCGAATTTCCGAGACGCACCGCGGTAAAGTGCAGGTCCGATCCATTGGTGCCGACTGCGATCGCGTCATTGCCCAAGGCCTCGATACGATCGACGCCATGATTAACCGAAAGCTCGCTGATATTGCCAGTGGCCCAACGAACAGCGATCAGGTTCGATTGATCCTTTTTCTCGGGCCGGCCCCAGCCACTGCCGGTACCGTACAAAAGGTAGTCGCCGACGAACCGATTTTGGAAAGTGTAGCCTTCGGGCTTCGGCAGCGGATGATAGGCCCACGACGAAGCGCTGTCCGTGCCATCATTGAACATCGAAAGCGGCACGCGCAGCATCGCGACGTCTCCCTGTGCGACTTCGGCGGCCCACATGCCGTCACCGGATGCATCGGATCGCACCAGGACGTTCAGCTGTTTGTCTTCGCTCTCGAGAAATGAAAACTGATCGACGGGACTGCCTGACACGCCGATGGCACTGGGACTGGATCCATCCAGCGGCAGGCGATAAAGCATCGAGCGGTCGTTGGTCTTTGGTTGCCCATAACGCGACCAATCGGTGGTCCAAACATAAACTGATTCGGGCGACACATAGAACACGCGTCCCGGCGCGCCGAGCACCGCCGTGGCGTCGCATTTGAAATCATCGTTGGCCAGATCGCACACAGTCACCGTGTGCAGGGCCAGACCGTAGTTCGAATTCAGCTTGCGCTCAGGCGTGTAGACGCGCGTGGCCGACACGATGCGCTGAAACTCGGCAGGCGTCGCGCCTTTGTGCCACTTGCGCACGGCCGGGAACTGCGCAAACGGATCTTCGGTGTATGGATTCAGATAAAGCGGCGTGTAGAAAATCAACTTGCTGCCGATCAAACGGCTGGCATAGTTGCGCGATGAATAATAATCGTTTGAACGCAGGTGGTAGGTTGATCGAAATGAAAGATTGCCGGCGCGATCGATCTTGAAAAGACCGACTTCGGTGCCGCCGCGCTGATAGCTGTACCCAATCACCGCGACGGTGTCGGTTGAGACCAGCATCTCGTCGTACCAGGTGCCGCCCGGGTTGATGTCCGGGCCGAACGCGTCAACAGTGGAAATCGGTTTGAGCGAGTTGTCGCCAATTGCCACGGTGAATAAGCGACCACGGCGCAGCACTACCAAATGATCGCCGTGGAGCTTCACGATGCCGCCTTCATCAACACCGGCGTGCTGAGTATTCGTGATTGACTCATCCTTAGACTTGGTCGCTTCGGAAGCCTGGGCCAAACCGGTTGCGGGCGCGGGCGCAGCCATGTTGTCTGCGGTGCCGCTCTTGTTTGCGCCGCGTTGCGCCTCACGTCTGCGCTCTTCGGCAAGCTTGCGCATGTAAGCCTTCAGTTCTTCTTCAGAACCGAATGAACGCATCGTCTTTTTGCCGGTCTTATACAGAGCGGCCGTAGGCGTGCCGGCGCTGCTCACGGGCCGGCTGGCGCAGGCTGCGAGCAACGCAATCGCGAAAGTCGTGATCAGCGCGAATAAAACAAATGATGTGGCGGAAAGCGCGAGTGTCCGCGCGGGCCGGGTAAAGGTCTTCATGGTAAATGGCGTCTCCTCAGATTTCGAATCGTCTAACACACTGGAAGAACGGCGAGGTCCGGCAGACTTGCAGGCAAAATGGACAGGATTTACAGGATTAACAGGATGAGAAACGGCTTCAAGTCGCGATTCATCATGTGAATCATGTAAATCATGTCAATTTGTTCGATCGCGGGGAGCCCTCCCTGACGGTCGGGCTTCGGAGAGGCTCAGTTTTCATTTGAGCGTTTGAAAGACCCTGCGATATAGTTCAACCGCCATTTGCGGAGGGGTCGCATAATGGTATTGCAGCGGTCTTGAAAACCGCCGGCCGCAAGGCTATGCAGGTTCGACTCCTGTCCCCTCCGCCATTTTCTTTTCAACAACCTACCTCAAAAAATAAAACAGTCGGTAAATAGATTTTATTGGACTGAAAGATATTCCGAATCAGATGGACAGCTCGGAGGAACTATTCGAGGCAGCGATCGCGGCTGAGGAAGCTGGACAATCAGCTAAGGCGTTGCGTCTGTACGAGCGGGCTTCGACAATCGATCCCGACGCATTTCATGTAGCAGTACGATGGGCTTTCTTGCTGAAAGAGGAAGGTAGATGGAGCGATTCCATCCGGGTCGCGCGGCAGATCATCAAGAGGCGCCCGCGAGTCTACCAGGCACATAGTCTTATTGCAGCGAGTTATGATGAACTCGGGCGATGGCGGCTAGCCGAACGTTTCTACAAACAATCCCTCGCTATCAAGCAAAGGCCCGAGTCCTGGATTCTGCTTGCCTCAGTCTTAGGACGTCTGAAACGTAATGAAGAAGCGGAACAATGTCTCCATAAGGCTCTGAAAGTCGATCCGGATTACGAGGAGGCTCACTACAATCTTGGGTGCATCTATCGCTGGAATGGTAAGTCGAAGCTTGCCGAGAAACATCTCAGACGAGCAATCGAGATCGACCGGAAATACTCATTGGCTTATGCAGAGCTGGGCCAGTTGTTGTCGAGCGGGCGCCTGAACGATAGAACCAGGGAATCAGTAAGGCTCCTAACAAAGGCGGTCCGCTATGATCTCAACGACGGTTGGTCGCGGGCATACCTGGCAAATGGGCTGTGGACTCTCGGAAGGATGAATGCGGCTGAGGAGCATTATCGGAAGCTGTTGGAATTGTGGCCCGACAACGCTTTGTCCCACTGGTGCTATGGCGACTTTCTGGCGTACCAGGGCACAGACATCTCAACCGCAGAAAAACACTTGAGAAGGCCCGTGGAAATCGAACCGAGGTGCGAATTGGCTAACTATCATCTGGGCAAGCACCTGCAGACGTGGGGGCGAACAAAGGAAGCCAGGCGATTTCTCCGGACGGCAGCTCGGTTGGGTCATGCCGGAGCGAAGGAACGGCTTCGAGATCTTGAAGCATGAAAAGCTGTGACTACTAAACCGGGAAATATTGAGCAGGTCATCGGTGTCATCTCTGATACTCACGGCTTGTTGCGTGCTGAAGCAGTTAACGCGCTTCGCGGAGTTGATTTAGTCCTGCATGCCGGCGATGTCGGCAGTGCGGAAGTGCTCGAAACTCTGACGGGCATCGCACCGGTAATCGCGGTGCGCGGGAATAACGACACGGGCCCCTGGGCGGAAGAATTGCCGCAATGGGAAGTCGCGGTGGTGGGGACCGTCTACATCTACATGATTCATGACCTGAAGGAGATCGATCTGAGTCCCGCGGCCGCGGGCTTTCGTGTAGTGGTGAGCGGTCATTCTCATAAGCCTTCCGTGGAAGAGCGCAAGGGCGTGCTCTATGTGAATCCTGGAAGCGCCGGACCGAGAAGATTCAACCTGCCAATTAGCGTCGCGCGTTTGCAGGTAAACGGCGAGGCGGTAAGCGCTGAGGTTGTCGAAATCTCGAACTGATTTGCTGACGCGCTTACGCGAGCCGGCGCGTCCCCAATTAATCGTCGCCAAGCGAGAAGGCGAGTCGTTTCGGGTTGATCAATTGCGGTAATGCTCTAATCTGTCATCGCTGTGAAGTTGACGCTTAAATTCACTCTGCTTATTTCGTTCCTACTTGCTTTGGTTCTGGCGAGCAGCGTTTCGCCTTGGCTCCCAGGTGCTTCATCTCAAAACACTTTCTGAAAGAGTTCGCAAAACCAAATCGCGGTCAAAACACAAAAGCTCGGCAACCCCTTCAGGGTTGCAACGTTTGGGTAGCTGATTTCCCAGGGTAGCGCGCTGACGCGCGCAACCCTGGGCTGACAGTTAGCGAACGCCTGCGGCGTTCCCCCGCGTCAGCGTTTGATTCCTCAGGTGTGTTATTGCCCTTGAAAGGCCGGCTAAATTCAAACGGCCGCTACGCGGCGAAGACCATTCTTCATCTTCCGGGTTTTTTGTGGCTTCCCACACAAAGCCCTGTGGCTTCCCATCGTGTTTCAGATTCGCCGCATCTTCATAATGGGTACGAAATCTGTACCTGCCCCATTTGACCATGCTCACGTTATTCAAACTGGAATCTCTAAAGCTCATCCGTTCCCGGAGTTTCTGGCTTTCGTTCATCGCTTTGACCGCCTTCGTCGTGCTGATGCTCTGGGGCTTCTACACTTACGCCGAGAAAAGGGCCGGCGAAGGAGCTACCTCGCAATTCAAATACACCTACGAATCGAAGAGCTACTTCAATGGTCTGACGTTCACGCTGTATTCGGTGATGTTTTCCTTCAGTCTGTTGATTCCGGTTTTTGTCTCGATGACCGCCGGAGCACAAATCGCCGGCGAACGGCAGGCCGGCACGCTGCGCATGATTTGCACGCGCCCCGTCTCGCGGATTTCGCTGGTGCTCTCGAAATTTCTGGTAACAGCTTTCTACACATATGTGCTGGTTGCTTTCTTCATCGGATTGAATTTGTTGGTGGGTTTGTTCTTTGTCGGCTGGGGCGATCTGCAACTTTACCCGGGCGCGCTAAATCTGGTTGATGAACCGGGAACTCTGCTGCGTAACGAAGCGCTCTGGCGTTTTGCTTATGCCAGCTTGTCCGGCACGTGGGCGCTTTTGGTGATTGTCGCCATCGCTATGCTCTTTTCAGTGCTCTTCGAAAATCCGAGCATGGCCACGGTGGCGACGCTGGCTGTGTATCTGGTGCTTCATATCGTCGGCCGCGTTGAATTCTTCGAACACCTGCGGCCTTACTTCTTCACCACCGACATGGATTTTTGGCGCGACGTGTTCAAGCCCGAAATTCCCTGGCAAAGCGTTGGACGTTATGGAAGCATCTGCGGCGCGTACATCTTCGGCACCCTGCTGTTGGCGGTAGTCATCTTCGATCGAAAGGACATCACGACCTGAAGATGTGGGCCAAGATATTATTGACGGCGCTGTGCGGGTTGATGATCGCGACGGCCGCTCGTTTCGATCCGGCGCGACAACGCTCGCTCCTGCTCGCAGGTCAGCACGATGGTCCTCACGTGCGTCTGATGACCTGGAACATTGGTTATGCTGAACGCGAAGACGATACTCGCGCGCATACAAGTGACTTAAAGGCGATCGCCGAAACAATCCTGAAGAACGACCCGGACGCAGTCATGCTCCAGGAATTGGCCGGTCGCGAGCAGTTCAAGATTTTGCTGCGGCGCCTGGGCGGAAAATACAACGGCTCGATCACCACCGGTAACTCAGATCGCTTTGAGGCGGTGCTGGTCAAAGGTCACGACGCGCGTTTTGAAGCTTTGCAAGCCGGAGAAAAGTTTGTGGCCGCGGCGACATTTCGTCTCAAACCGAAATTGCCGGAGATCGTTCTGATGAGTGCGCACGCAGACGCCTTCAATGCTGCGCGGCGGCGAGTCTTTACGGGCGATGTGATTGACTGGGCGCGCAATCGTCCCCAGGCGTCGATTGTCATGATTGGTGGAGATTTCAATTTCGAATTGAATCCGAACGACGAATCGCATCTGTACACGGACAACGTGAAGAACGATAGCGAGGCGTACAGTTATGCGCTGAAGTACTTTCGCGATTTCGGGCGCGACGCCGGACCCACGGCCGCTAACGATCGCCGAATCGATTACATCTTCGGGCCACGAGAAAAGGTGATCCTGCGACGGGCGGAAGTCCTGCGCGAAGCCGGAGTTGGTCAGATGGATCACTGGCCCCTGCTGATCGAAGTGAGCTTATGAGGTACGCACGCCTCTGGCGTGCTCGCCGCTACAGTACGCCGGAGGCGTGCGCACCATAATGACCGAGGCGGTATTACAAACTGATCAACTGAGCAAGAAGTACCAGCGGCGCCTGGTGGTCGACGGTTTGTCGTTATCAGTTGAGCGCGGTGACATCTTTGGCTTTCTCGGGCAGAACGGGGCTGGAAAGTCCACCACGATTCGCATGGTGCTGGGTTTAGTGTGTCCCACCGCCGGACGCGTGCAACTCCTGGGATACGACATGTCACGTCAGCCACTGCGCGCGCTGAAGAGCGTCGGCGCGATCATTGAATCACCGGCGTTTTATGAAAACTTCTCGGGACGACAAAACCTCCGCATGTTCGCCGCTATGTCCGGCGGCGCGAAGCCGCAACGCATTGACGAGGTCTTGGAGATTGTTGGCTTGCTCGAGCGCGCGAGTGATCCGGTTCGTATCTATTCGCATGGAATGCGGCAGCGGCTCGGCATTGCACAGGCGCTCTTGCCTGATCCCGAACTGATCATTTTGGATGAACCGACCGACGGGCTCGATCCGCAGGGACTGTGCGAGACCCGGAATCTGATTCGCAGACTACGTGATGAGCTTGGTCTGACAATCATGCTTTCGAGCCACCTGCTTCACGAGCTGGAGCAGATTTGCAATCGCGTGGCGATCATCGACGAAGGCCGGCTGCTTTATCAGGGGCCGGTTGATGAATTGGTCGTTAATGATAATTGGATCAAGTTGAGAGTCGATCGCGTAGCTGAGGCTTTCAAGCTATTGGCAACGAATCCGCGACTGACAGTCAATCTCAACGGCGCCAACGCTCTCTACGTGAAAATGGCCGAGGAAGAGATTCCCCTGGTCAATGCCTTTCTGGTTCAAAACGGCTTCCGGGTGACGGAACTCTCGCCTCAACGCGAATCTCTCGAAGAGGTGTTTTTGCGACTGACCGGAGGAAGCGCGCACCAAAATTACTGAAGCGTCTGAGTGACTATTCCGGCCATCTCACGCCATGGACCGATAAATCACTGTATCTCTTAACAATTTTTTGCATGCAAATGTTGTTGGCGTCAGGTAACCTCACGCACATTCGAAGCGTCTGAGCAGCTAACATGACGCAGACCGGAAGGAAGCTCCGATCAATTGGCGACGTTCGGTAAGCACAGGATTCAAGTCCCGTAGGGATGAAATGTTTATAGCACGGTGAAGTGGACGCGCCCCCCAAGCTCCTTTAGGAGCGAAACGTCCTGTGCCGCCCATAAATGGGCTGGAAAATTCATGGGCAATGTTTTCTATAGACATTTCGTCCCGACGGGACTGACCAAGCGGAAGCGAAGTGTCACAAGTGCCTAGCGGCAGTTTCATAAGTCACTTGATCAGAACTTCCTGACGGCTTTTATTACGAAGAAACAACAGTCGGAACTATAATGCTCAGACTCTAGCGTTATGGGATCTATCGCACGGTTACTGTTCGGGCACGAGCGAGCCGTTTTCACAAACGGCCAGTTCGGGTTCGACGTGCGTCCACGTCTGTGGCTGATCCTTCTCTTCGCAATCTTTCTCGCTGTTTTTATCTACTTCGTTTATGTCCGCCCACGTCTGCGAGTTGGCAAGGGCACAACCGTGATTCTGGCATTGCTGCGCACGATGCTCATCGTGCTGGTGATGTTCATGTTGTTGAAGCCGGTGGTCGTCGTGTCGTCGGCAGTTCCGCGCAGCAGTTACGTGGCCGTAGCCATAGATGACTCGCTCAGCATGAAGCTTCAGGACACGCCGGGGCGCGCTTTGCGATTGGATTACACGAAGCAAATGTTGCTCGGACCGCAGAGTGGCGGGAAAAATTCTTTCCATAGCCGGCTGGAAGAAAAGTTCAAGACTAACCTGTACGGATTTTCCGGAGAGCTGGTATCGGTTTCGGATGGCAACAATCTTTACGGCGAGGGCCGCACGAGTGACATTGCCGGCGCGCTGGACGAAATCGCGAAACGATCGTCGGGCATGCCGTTGTCGGCGATCGTTTTGGCGACCGACGGCGCATCGAACGTGCCGCGCGATCTCAGCGCGACGTTGAGAGAGCTGCGTGCGCGCGACGTTCCCGTTTTCACAGTTGGGGTCGGTGATACTGCACGGCCGCTGGACGCCGAGCTGACACGAATGAATTTGCCGCGCCGTGTGCTGGTTGGATCACGTGCGACCATCGAAGCGTTTCTGAGGCTCAGCGGTTATGGCGCGACGAAAGTTTTAATGAGCGTGCGCGAAGACGGACGCGCGATCAAAACTGAAGAGTTCACTCTGCGCGGTAACGACACGCAAGCCGTCAGCCTCGAGATCATTCCTTCCACGCCCGGCTTTCGTCGATACACGGTGGAGATTACGCCGCTCGAAGGCGAGGTCACGGTTGAGAATAATAAACAGGAAGCTCTGGTCGAAGTAATCGAAGGTCCTTTGCGCATCCTGCATGTGGAAGGCGAACCGCGCTGGGAACTGGGTAAGATTCGCGAATCGCTGGCGCCGAATGAAAAGAATGTGACACTCGTCTCGCTCCAGCGCACGGGCGAAAACAAATTCTACCGGCAGGGAATCAACGGACAGCAGGAGTTGGTTAGCGGTTTTCCGAAAACCGAAGAAGAACTATTTACTTATGATGGCCTGGTGATCGGAAGCGTCGAGGCTGGTTTCTTTACCGCTGATCAAATGCGCAGCATCGAGGCTTTCGTCGCGCGACGTGGCGGAGGCTTACTGGCATTGGGCGGTCGTCTATCGTTCGACGGCGGAAAGTACAGGGGAACGCTCCTCGCCGATTTGCTGCCGCTCACCCTCGAGGGTCGCAACGTCGATGTCGCTGAATCGTTCCTTCCAGTTTACAAACCTCAACTGACGAGCGCGGGCACGGCGCATCCAATCACGCGCCTCAACGAAGATCGCGTCGTCAGTCAAAAGACCTGGAACGAGTTGCCGCCGATCTCAGTTTCCGAATCCATCAAAACCCTGAAGCCGGGCGCGACGCTTTTGCTCGAGGCGAAGCGCGCAGGCGCATCATCACCGCCGGTTCCGCTGTTGGCCCAACAGCGTTACGGACGCGGACAGACGATGGCGTTTACCGCGAGTGACACGTGGCGCTGGCGTATGCGCATGGATTCGAAAAGCACGGCGCACGAAACTTTCTGGCGCCAGTTGTTTCGTTACCTGGTGAGCGGGACGCCGGCGCAGATCGAGGTGGGCGCGGAACAAGACGTTTATGTAATGGACGACACGGTGCGCGTCGTCGCCGACGTCCGCGATAAGCATTACAACGCGGTCAATGACGCGCGGGTCACGGCGCGCATTACTAAACCATCGGGCGCGACGCTCGACCTGCCTTTGAAATTCACCAGCATCAACGACGCGAACATCTATAGCGGCGAGTTCAAGGCTGACGAATTGGGCCAGCACGGCATCGAACTGGTCGGCACCAGCGCGAGCATTGGACAAGTCAGCGCGAAAGCGAATGTGCTGGTAAGCGATCTGAATCGAGAGTTTTACAGCGCGGCACAGAACAGCGACCTCTTGAAACGGATTGCGGCAGAGACAGGAGGAAAGTATTACCAGCTTAACGATCTGCAATCGTTGCTGGATGATCTGACTTACAGAAAGACGCCGTATTCGGAACGCGTGACCAAAGATTTGTGGGACATGCCAATTAACTTTTTGCTGATCGTTGGATTGCTGAGCGCCGAATGGTTCTTGCGGAAGCGAGAAGGGTTGGCGTGAGCAGCCCGCGCTAGCGGGTGAAAGCGTAAAGCCTGGGGTGGAGCGCAGCGGAACCCCAGGATAGATCGCGAAATAGATTCAAGCCCGCGAAGCGGGCGACAGCAAATCGCGGGATGATGATTATTAGGCACAATGAGGGAACGCCGGCGGCAAATGGCTGTCGCCCGTTTCACGGTCTTTGGCATCGTGACGTGCGGGCTGCCCTGGGGCTTGCGCCCCAGGCTTTATGCTGTCGCCAGCTTCGCTGGCTCCGTGTATTGATCGTTGCGGTTCTCGCTGTTCTAAGCTATCTGTCTCCGGCATTCGCTCAATCAAACCAACCATCGACTTCGTCTCAAACAAAGACCAGACCCGCAGCCGCCGATCGCAGCAAATACGCACTCATCATTAACGGCGCCAGCGGCGAGGCTGCTTACGCCAAACAGTTTGACCAATGGACGACAGCTTTACGCAGCGCGTTGCTTGGCCGATTCGGCTTTGCCGAAGATCGCGTCAAGCTACTGGTTGAGAAACCGTTGGACTCAAGCGCCACTCCGGCTACGGCTGAGGCAGTAAAAAAAGTATTCTCGTCGCTCCGAACCGAACTCAACGCGGACAACGTGCTCTACCTTTTCCTGATTGGCCACGGCTCGTTTGATGGCAAGGAAGCAAAGTTCAATCTGGTTGGACCTGATCTTTCTGCCGGCGATTACAACACGATGCTGACGGCGCTGCCGACCCGCCGGGTGGTGATTTTTGATATGGCGAGCGCTAGCGGTGAATTCATCAAACCGCTCTCGGCCAAAGGAAGAATCGTGATCACTTCGACGCGCAGCGGTCAGGAAACCAACGCCACGAAATTTACTGAATACTTCATCGTGGCCCTTTTGGCTTCCGATTCCGATACGGATCAGGATGGTCACATATCGGTGCTCGAAGCTTTCACTTATGCGAACCGTCTCACGGCTGAGTTCTACACGCGCGCGGGCCGGCTGGCGACCGAGCATGCGCTGCTCGAGGACAACGGCGACGGCGTGGGCCATCAAAAGCTCGAAGGCGGCGATGGCATGGTGGCGCGCGCGACTTATCTCGATTCGCTGAGCGTGGACGAGGCTGCGGCCAACGTGGCCACGGCAAAGTTGATCCGCGATCGCAAACGGCTCGAAGGCGAGATCGCGCAACTGATCGCGCGCAAGAGCGTGATGCCGGAAAACGAATACGAGGCCGAGTTGGAGAAACTCTTCATTCAATTGGCCAAAGTGAATCGGGCGATTAAACAAGGCGCCGCGTCGCCGACAGAAGAGTGAAAGGTTGAAGGACTTGGTAATGAAGATCAAAAAAGGAAGTTGGATATGATTTACATGATTGACAAGATGACAACGACTGGTCCTTCCAGGCTGGTTATTTCATTCCTTCATCTTGTTAATCTTGTGAATCATGTCGATTAAGCCGATGGTTACCACCAAAGAAAGGATCCCAACACGACGTGCGCAGGCGCGCGCGTGGATGCGGATTTGTCTGGTGGTAATTATTTTTTTCGGCGCTATCGCCTGCTTTTATGGTTTTGATCTCGATGCTTTCGCCCAATCACAACCCGACGAATTGCCCGGTCTGACTGAGCTGAAGAAGGGCGATTACGAAAACGCCATCAAGCTTCTGACCGCGCGGCTCGCAACCAGGCCTGATGATGCGGCGGCGGAAACGAATCTGCTCCGCGCATACTTTGAAACCGGACGATACGTCGAAGCCGAAGCTGCGGCGAAGAAGTTTCTAATCAAAACTCCCGTCGCATCGTCAGTCCGCCACGAGTTAGCCGAAGTCTTTACGGCAACCGGCCGGCACACTGAAGCGATCACCGAATTTGAACGCGCCGGCGCAGAAGCAAAGGCCCCGGCTGATAAGCTGCAGTGCGATCTGCGCCGCGCCGAAGTTCTCGAACTCACGGGCCAGGAGGATCGCGCGCGTCCAATTTTCGAATCGCTGGTCTCTTATTACAAAAACAAACAGCCGGAAACCGCGCCGGAGTTGACGGCCGTCGCGCGCGCCCTCGTGCACCTGGCTAGGTTTCAGGACGCGAACGACATTTATCGCGAAGCGATCGAAGGCGATGCCGAATATCTTCCGGCGCACCTTTTCGCGGGCGAGCTGTACACCGAGACTTACAATTACGGCGACGCCGCACAGTTTCTCGACAATGCACTGAAAATCAATCCGAACAGCGCGCGCGCGCACCTCGCGGTCGCCCTCAATAAACGAATCGAGGGCGGCGAAGACGCACCGGCAGCGCTGGCGCGCGCGCTCGCCATCAATCCGAATCTGGTTGAAGCGTTGACCTACCGGGCGCAGCTCGCTTTGGAATCGCGCGAATATGCGCAGGCTGCCGCCGACATCGATAAGGCTTTCAAGATCGATCCGCGTTCGCTTGACGGTCACGCAGCGCGGGCCGCGATGCTTTACTTGCAGGAACGCGACTTCGAAACTGAAGTCACGGCGACGCTCGCCATCAATCCGCATTACGGCGAGATTCTCGATCTCTTGTCACACTACGCGACCATAACGCGCCGGACGTCGCAGGCGGCGACGTTTGCAAAACGCGCGACGGAAATCTCGCCTCGTTTGTGGTCCGCTCATTTGAATTATGGGATGGCGCTGCTGCGCCTGGGCCAGATGGATGCCGGGCGAGCTGCGGTCGAGAAAGCTTTCCAGGGCGACCCGTTCAACCTTTGGGCGAAGAACACTTTAGATCTGCTGGACGCGATGAAGGATTATCGCGAGACGAAGCACGGACAGTTTTTGATTAAAGCCGACGCGCCGGAAAGCGACGTGGTTGGCCCATACGCGGTTGAGTTGCTCGATGAAGCGGCGGCCAAGCTGACGGCGAAATATAAATTCACGCCGCAGGGTCCGATCACCGTTGAGCTGTTTCCGAATCATGAAGACTTTGCGGTGCGCACTTTGGGTTTGCCTGGCCTGGGCGCGCTCGGCGTTTGCTTTGGCCAGGTGATCGCGGCAGATTCGCCCTCGGCGCGCCCGGCCGGAGAATTCAATTGGGGCAGCACGCTTTGGCACGAATACACGCACGTGATTACTTTGCAGATGACGGACTATCGGATTCCGCGCTGGTTCTCGGAAGGCCTTTCCGTTTACGAAGAACGGCGCGCGCGGCCGGGCTGGGGCGATGACTGGAACCCGATGTTTCTGCGCGCATTCACTGACGGTCGCTGGCACAAGATCGCGAATCTCGATGCCGGTTTTACTAGTCCGCGCACACCGGAAGATCTGGGTATCGCCTATTTCCAGGCCTCGCAGGTTTGCGAATTCATAGTCGATCGTTTTGGCTTTGATGCGATCCTGCGGATGCTTACGCTTTACCGGGACAAGGCGCAGACGCCGGAGATTCTCAGCCAGGTGCTCAAGCTGAGCGAAAGCGATTTTGATCGCGCCTTTAAAGAGTACGTTGATGGAAAGACGCGCCCGATGCAGGACGCCCTGAAAATTGAATCCAATCTTGCGGCGTCGCTGACGAAAGAGGACGTGGTGAAGATGCTCACGGTGCAGGACACGTTCGCGCTGCGCCTGCGCGCCGGACATCTATTTCGGGCAGATGACGATACTGAAAATGCCGTGCTGCACTTCCGGCGCGCCATCGAGCTGTTTCCGTATTACACCGCAGATGGAAATGCGTACCAAACTCTGGCGGAGATCTTTGAAAAGAAAGGCGACCTCAGGCAGGCAGCCGAAGCGCTCTCAGCGCTGATTAAGTATGACGAGAATAATATGAAGGCGCTCAAGTCGCTGGTTAACCTGCGTTTGAAGTTGGGCGATCGCGCGGGAGCGCTCGAGGCTTTACGTCTGAGTTTTTACGTGAGTCCTTTTGAGTATGCGATGCATACTCAGGCGGGCGAGCTCAGTTTCGAGAGCCAGCAATACGACGGGGCGCTGGCCGAGTTTCGTATAGCTTTGGCTTTAAATCCACCGAATGTGGCTGAGGCAAACTTCAACGTCGCCAATGCGTATCACAATCTGGGGAAACAGCCGGAAGCGAAGCACGCGGTGTTGCGGGCGCTGGAAGCGGCGCCGAGTTACGAGAAAGCGCAGGAGTTGTTGTTAAAGATCGTGGGACAGTAGTTTTTCCCTCTCCCTCTGGGAGAGGGTTAGGGTTAGGGATTAGCGGTGAAGAGACCCTTTCATTGTTTTTCTTCCTTCGCGACTTTGCGAGGCGCAAAGTCGCAAAGGAGAAAATCCAAGGGGCTGGTGGTTGGCTAGGCCCTCATCCCCAGCCCTTCTCCCAAAGGGAGAAGGGAGTAAGTAAAATCAGTTTTCCCGAGGACACCAAATGGCGATTGAAGAATCGGTGGTTAACGATGAGCAGCTATTAGATAAGCTCAGTTACGCGCGCGAATCACTGCTGCGTGAAATCAGAAAAGCAATTATTGGACAGGACGACGTCGTCGAACAGGTTTTGCTCTCGCTGTTCGTCGGCGGTCACTCGATCATTACCGGCGTGCCCGGTCTGGCGAAGACGTTGCTCGTGCGGACCGTCGCCAGCGTGCTTGACCTGACATTCAAACGTATTCAGTTCACGCCGGACTTGATGCCGGCGGACATCACCGGCACGGAGATTATCGAAGAGGACCGCGCGACCGGACATCGCGCTATGCAGTTCATCCGCGGACCGATCTTCGCCAACATCGTGCTTGCCGACGAAATTAACCGCACGCCGCCGAAGACCCAGGCCGCGCTGCTCGAAGCCATGCAGGAAGGCCGCGTGACCGTGCAGGGGTTGAGTTACGATCTGCCTCGTCCGTTTTTCGTGCTGGCGACGCAGAATCCGATCGAGATGGAAGGCACGTATCCGCTGCCCGAGGCGCAGCTCGATCGTTTCATGTTCAACGTCAGGATTGGTTACTTGCCCGAAGAGGATGAAGTCTCAGTCGTCAGGCAAACGACTTCGCCGCAGGAGTTCCGCTTCGTCACAGTCATGTCGGCCGATGAAATAGTTGCGTTCCAAAGGCTGGTGAGACAGGTGCCTGCTTCGGACACGGTGACTCGTTATGCGGTGCGTCTGGTGCACGCGAGCCGTCCCGGGACGCCGTCGGCGCCGGACTTTGTAAACAAGTGGGTGACGTGGGGTGCGTCTTTGCGCGCGTCGCAGTTTTTGATTCTGGGCGGTAAGGCGCGGGCGATTTTGCGCGGCCGTTACAACGTTTCCTGCGAAGACGTGCGCGCCGTGGCGCCGGCAGTTCTGCGCCATCGAGTGCTTTTGAATTTTCAGGCCGAGGCCGAAAAAGTTGATTCCGATCAGGTCATCAAACAGTTGATCGATATAGTGCCTGAGCCGAAGAGCGGATTGTAAATAAGACTATAGGACCTATGCGACCTATACGTCCTATGAAGATCCCAGAGTGAAGATCGATCATGTGGTGGAGCAAAAAAACAACCACGGCGATCAAAAACCAAACTGCCACGGGTGTGTCTGCCGGTCAGCCCGGTCCAGCTCGCTTCCTCGATCCGGAAGTCCTCGCGCGGATTGGTTCGCTCGAGCTTCTGGCCCGCGCGGTGGTTGAAGGATTCATGTCGGGTCTGCATCGATCTCCGTTCACTGGCTTCTCAACTGAATTCACTGAATATCGCCAATACAACGCCGGCGACGATCTTCGTTATCTGGATTGGCGGCTGCTGGCGCGCACCGATCGCTACTTCATCAAAAAATATCGCGCCGACACGAACACTCAATGTCATCTGCTGATTGATACCAGCGCGTCCATGCGTTATTCGCAGGCCGGGCGCATTTCCAAACTTCAGTACGCGAAATTTCTGGCCGCGTCGCTCGCCTATCTTTTGAATCGGCAACAGGACGCGGTAGGCGTGGTGGCTTTCGACAGCCGCGTGCACACGCACGTTCCGGCGCGCAGCCGCACCGGCCACATGCGCACGATCTTTGGCCAACTATCTTTGCTCGAAGCGGGCGGCGAAACGCGTCTGGCGGAATCGCTGCATGAACTGGCAGAGGTTCTGACGCGTCGCGGCATCGTGATTTTGATCTCGGATTTTTACGATCAGTCAGAGCGCCTGCAGTCGGCGTTTCAGCATTTGCGCTTTCGCGGGCACGACCTGATGGCGTTTCATGTGCTCGACAAAAACGAGATTGACTTTGATTTTGATGATCCGATTCTGTTGCTCGAAGATTCTGAGACGGCCGAGCAAATGCCGGTCTTGCCGGACGTAGTAATGGGCGGCTATCGCACGCGCATGCGCGAGCACATCGAAGAGATGCGGCGCTGCGCCGCCGCGAACCGGGTCGATTATGAATTGATCACGACAGATCAGCCGTTGGATCACGCGCTGTTTTCGTTCTTGTCGCGAAGGGTTGAGAAGTAGGAATTGTCAGTGATCAGTAGTCAGTAGTCAGTGGTCATGTGGTCATGTGGTCATGTGGTCATGTGGTCATGTGGTGATTAGTGCGTAGTACTTGGACGTGTCGCGAACGTTGCAGAGAGATCAAATTACAAATTACAAATTACAAATTTCAAAGCACAAAGCACGACTGACAACTAACCACTGACAAAATTGTATGTGGTTCCTTAGTCCACTTTTCTGGTTGGGCATTGCGGCGGTGGCGGCGCCGATTCTGGTGCACCTCGTTCGCCGCACGCGCGCGCGCAAGGTGGAGTTCCCGGCGCTGACCTTTGTGCGTCAGGTTCCGCAACGTACCATTCGCCGCCGCACGCTGCGCAATCTGCTGTTGCTGATTCTGCGCTGCCTGGTGCTGCTGCTGATTGTGCTTGCGTTCACTCGACCTTTTTTCACGCGGCGCAGTGCGGCCAAAGACAGTGGGTCGGGAGGAACGACGGTGATCTTGATTGACTCGTCGTTGAGCATGCGGCGAGAGCAAATGTTCGCCGCTGCCATGCAAAGGGCCGGCTCGATGATCGATGAAGCTCGCAGCGACGAGCGTCTGGCGTTGATGACGTTTGGCAATCGATACGAAGTCATCAGCCGGTTCACCACCGACAAGTCGCGGCTGCGAGCAGTTCTGCGAAATTTGAATGCAGGCTGGGAAGGAACTGATTACGAACAGGCTCTGCGCGGCGCTGAATCTCTGTTTGCGGAATCGAAGACGGGTGGAGCGAAACGGATCGTTCTGATCTCGGATTTTCAAGCCTCAGGCTGGAACCAGGCGAATGCGAGTTTCAAACTCGGGAGCGACACTCAGCTTTTGACTTTCGACGTCGGCGGTAACAATCCCGCGCCGAATGTCGCGGTGACCAAGGTCGATGCTCACGGCGTCGTCTTTGGGCAAAAGTATTTGCAGAACGTGTCGGTCCAGGTCAACAACTTCAGCGACTCGCCGCGCGATCGGCTGGCGATCGATTTTCAAATCAACGATCAGACGGTTGATAAGCGCGAGATCAGCCTGAACGCGCGCGAAACGAAGGTCATCGAATTCACCGGCTTCAATTTGACGGAAGGCGCAAATCGCTGCGCGATCGAAATTGGCGCAGGTGACTTTGCTCCGGACAACAAATTCTATTTCACCATTCGTCGCGAAGCTCCGGCCAAAGCCTTAATCATCGAAAGCGCGGCCCGCGGACGTAGCGAAAGTTTTTATCTGCAAAGCGCGCTCAGTTTGAACGACGACCTGCCCTTTGGCTTTACGGTCAAGAGCGCCGGCGCGGTCGATCCATCGTCGGTTGCTGAGAACGCACTGGTGATTCTTAACGACGCCGGCCCGCTGTCGTCAACGCTCGCCGACAGCATCAAAAAATTTGTGGAAGCGGGCGGCCAGCTAATCATTTCGACCGGGCCGCATTCTGACGCATCCAGTTTTAGCGGACCTCTTCAGGACATCGCGCCCGCGACGTTGCGCGAAGCCGTGCAAACGAAAGGCGGCGAGAGCGTCGCCATCACCGACGTCAAATTCGATCATCCCGTGTTTGAAATCTTTCGTGAAAGCGGCCGGCTGGCGGCGGCGCGCGTGTTTGGTTATCTGCGCTCTGAGCCGCGTCCGAACGCAACCGTGCTGGCGCGATTCGAAGACGGCAGCGCAGCGCTGGTTGAAGGAAACGAGGGGAAAGGACGCGTGCTGCTCTTCACGTCATCTCTGGGACCGACGTGGAATGATTTGGCGCTGACGCCACTTTATCTGCCTTTCGTGCATCAGATGGTTCGATACGCCGGCAGCCGTGAAGACAGCGCCTGGTACGCGCTGGGCCAGACTTTCCGAGTCGCCAAAGAGAACCGGGGCGCGCCGCCCGCGGTTGATTCTCCGGACGGCGCCAGATTGACTGAGAACCGTTTGACGCCCGACGGTGATCTGCTGGTGACCGGTCGCCAGCCGGGGTTCTATCGCTTGCGGTACAGCACGCGGCCTGATTTTGCCGCGGTTGATTTGGATGGCGGCGAGGGTGATTTCACCAAGCTCGATTTCGCGGCGTTTGTGAGCGGCGTGACGGGCGGATCGGGAAACGCCGGAAGCCGCGAGGCTAACCGAAACTTTAGTAACGAAGAGATTGAGAACCGGCAGAAGGTTTGGTGGCCGTTATTGTTCCTGGCGCTGTTGCTCCTGGTGGCTGAATCGCTGGTGGCGCAAAGGATTCGGCTCGCAAAAATGGTTGGCTGAATTTGTCAGAAGCCCGACCGTAAGGGAGGGCCTCAAGCGAGAGTGGCCCTGCCTTACGGTCGGGCTTCTGACACAAAAATATTTGGCTGAATTTGTCGACAAGGGTATAAACGTAGCGTAGGGAATGGATAAGAAGATGAGGGCTCGTCGCTAAGCCCTCACCCAACCCTCTCCCAAAGGGAGAGGGCTAAGACGAAAAGACCTTGATCTACACAGATAGAAATAATCTGGGCAACCTGCTGCGGCGTTTGCGCGCGCGCCGGCAACTGCTTTTGATTTTGCGCGGCCTGGCGATCGTTTTGAGCGCCGGCGCCGCCATTCTCTTGCTTACCGGTTGGACAGCTCATCGATATCGTCATAACGAAGGCGCGCTGTTGTGGTTGCGTCTGGGCGCAATCGTCGCGTTCTTATCAACAATTTATCTGGCGCTGGTGCGGCCGTTATTGAAACGAATTAGTGATGCGCGCGTGGCGCGTTTGATCGAAGAGCATACGCCGGCGGCTGAGAATCGTCTGGTCACCGCAATTGAATGCTCATCCGAAGGGCGCGACCCTCACATCTCCAGAGCAATTCTGGATCGGCTTGATATGGACGCGAATCACCTTGCCGGTGCAGTTAGCCTTGGCCAAGTGATTCGGCGATCGCGTTTGATGATGTACGGCGGCGCGACTTTGGCGAGCGTGCTCATCCTTGCGGGCGTGCTGAAGTGGGGACCCCGCGAAATCTCGGACGGCGTAGCGCAACTGGTGATGCCGAAGACACTCGCCGCGTCTACGAACGCGATGAGCATCAAGGTCAAACCCGGGACGGCGCGCGTGCCGAAGAGTTCTGATCAGGACGTGCTCGCGACGCTGGTCAACTTCGATGCACAGATGGTTTCGGTCTATTGGCGGCCGCTGGGCTCGAAGGATGACTGGCAGGGCCAGGCGATGGAGCCGGCCAAGGCGAAAACCGATTACCGCTATTCGATTTTCAACATCCAGGATTCAATCGAATACTTTGTCGAATCAAACGGCGTCCGCTCAGATGTATTCAAACTCACTGTCGTTGACTTGCCTTACGTGAAGCAGCTCGACGTGACGCTGAACTTCCCCTCGTTTGCGCACCTGCCGGCGAAGACGATGGAAGACGGCGGCGACATTGCAGCGTTGAAAGGCACCGTAGCCGGCATCACGGCGCGTTTGTCGGGCAAGGTGCGCGCCGCGCGGATAGTTTTTCCCGACGGCAAGAAGATTGAAATGCGCGCCGCGGGTCCCGACTTTGTCGGTGACGTGACTGTTTCTGGCGAGACCAGTTACTACATCGAACTGGTGAGCGTCGATGGCGAAACTTATCGCGGGTCGAACGAATACGACATCAGCGTGCTCGACGATCAGCCGCCGAGCATTTCATTTGATCGGCCGGGCCGCGACAAGAAGGCGACTAATCTCGAAGAGGTATTCACCCAGGCGCGCGCCGAAGACGATTACGGCGTGGTGTCGATGGACCTGCACTTTTCAGTCAACGGCGGTGAAGAGAAGAAAGTTAATCTCCAGGAACTGACGCGCGAGTCGGCGCAAACGTTGACGGGAACTTATACGTTCTTCCTGGAAGAATTTAATTTGAAGCCCGGCGACTTCATCTCGTACTACGCCAAGGCGCGCGACGCCAGCAGCGAAACGACCAGCGACATTTATTTCATCGAAGTGAAACCGTTCGAGATGGAGTATCGCCAGTCGCAGCAGCAAGGCGGCGACGGCGGTGGCCAGGGCGGCGATCAGGATCAGAACGCTTTATCGCGACGGCAGAAAGATTTGATCGCCGCGACGCACAAGCTGATTCGTGAAAGCGCGAAGTACACGCCGCAGGAACGCAAAGACGGTTATGAAACCGTGGCGGCCGGTCAGGAGAAACTGCGCACGGATACGCTCGAGTTTTTAGACAGACTTGGACGGCGTCTCGGCGATCAGATCGAGGGTCAGAAGGAACTGACTGAGATGGCCGGCCATTTGAAGCAGGCTGCGCAGGAAATGGAAGGCGCCCCGCCGCCTTTGCGCAAAGAGACGGGTCGCGATGCATTGCCGCCCGAGCAGCGCGCGCTGCAAAGGCTGCTGGCGGCCGATGCCATCTTTCGTCAGGTGCAGGTCGCTTTCGGAAATCAGAATGCGAATGGCGGTGGCGGGGGCAACCAACGCCAGCAACAGGAGCTGTCCGGCTTGTTCGACCTGGAACTCGACAAGATGAAGAACCAGTACGAGACGGTGCAGCGGCAACAACGCCAACAGGCGCAGCAACAAAAGTCTGAAGCCGAGCGCAAACTGGAAGAGCTGGCGCGGCGCCAGGAAAAAGCACTCGAAGAGCAGCGGCGGCGGATGCAGGGCGCGCGCAATCAAAGCGGCTCGAGCGGTGGAAATCAAAGACAGCAACAGGAAATGATCGAAGAGACGCGCCGCGCGGCGCGCGAACTCGAGCGGCTTTCGCGCGAACGTCGCGATCCGCAGATGCAGGAACTGGCGCGGCAGCTAAATCAAACCGCGGACGAAATGCAAAAGGCGCAGGCGAATTCGCGCGGCAACTCCCAGGAATCAATCGCGCAGAATGAGCGCGCGCTCGATCGCCTGCGCGAAGCGCAAAGCCGTCTGCAGCAGTCGAACGGACAAACAGGCGGTCAATCCGGATCCGCCGGACGTGAGCAGCAGGTGAGCGAGTTGCGCCAACGCGCGGCGCAAGCTGCTTCGCGCCAGCGTGAAATTGCCAAGGATGTCGAAAACCTCGCGCGGCGCGGCGGCGGGCAGGATGCCAACTCAAAGAAGACTCGCGATCAACTAGCGGAACGCAAGGACGCGCTGGCCGATGCGGTCAGCGGGTTGCAGCAGGATATCGAACAATCTGCGCGCGGCCTCGGCGTCGGACAACAACGCACCGCGCGCGAATTGAATAATATGGCTGAAGGCATGTCGCGCGATCGTTTGGCCGAACGCATACGCGAAGGCAAGCAGGCCCTGAACGGAGGCAATCTCGAAGGCGCGAGAAACAACGAGCGCGCGATCGAACGCAGTCTCAATAGTCTTTCTGAGCGTTTGCAGTCGGCCGAACAGGGCGCGGGCCGCGCGGGCAATAACGCTGAAGAGGCTTTAGATCGAACTCGCCAACTCGCGGACAACGTTGATTCGCTGCGCCGCCGTCTGGATGAGCGGCGTAATGGCAACAACTCCGGGCAGCAACCAGGACAGCAGGGCCAGCGAGGTCAACAGCAAGGTCAACAGCAAAGTCAGCAACAGGGTCAACAAGGACAACAAGGCCAGCAGGGGGAAGGACAGCAAGGACAAGGCCAGCGAGGCCAGCAGCAAGGACAGCAACAGGGTCAGCAGGGCGGTTCGCAGAATGGATCGAACTATGGCGGTGGCCGCGAAGCCAGTGGGTACGATCGTGGCGGCGGCGATGGTGGCTACTGGAGTGATCGCCAACTCAATTCAGAATTGCGCGAGCGTCTGCGCGACGCTCAGAATTTGCGGCGCGACTGGAATGGCGGAACCAACGTGCCGCCGCGCTTGCTGGATCAAACAATCGAGCAGCTCAAAGTTTTGACTGAAGCGAATCGAGGATCTGAGGCTCTGACAGCCGCGGCCCTCAAGGCCAACGTGATCGATCCGCTGCGGCAATTAGAGTTGGAACTGAGCCGCCAATCTCAGGCGCAAGCGGGCCGCACCAACCTGCGCCTGCGCGACGAAGGCGCGGCGCCTGAGCGTTACCGCAAAGCAGTCGAAGAATATTATCGACGGCTTTCAGGCGGCGGGAATAAACCGAAGCAGTGAATATTTTCCATATATCATTTTCGATTTTTCATTTTTCATTTGTCATTGGTTTGAGTCTAAGGTTCTGAGGGAAATGGGATAACGCGAAAAAGAAATGACAAATGAAAAATGATAGTTGGAAAATCAAGCGGTGCAACCGAGTGACTAAGGTCGCTCTGGCCGCCTTGCTGCTCTCGCTCTTACTCGCCCCAATTCTCGCGCAGCGTCGTCCCTTTGACGATCGATTCTTTCGGCAGCGGCCCACTCTAATCCAGCCTGAAGCTACCGGGCCTTCGTTCGGCGAGTTCACTTTCACCCGGACAATTTACGATTCGAACCGCGACTGGTATGGCCGGCCGAACTGGGCCATCGATTATCCGGAGGCGGACCACAACTTTATCGTCGGTCTGCGCGAATGGGCCGGCACGAATCTGAAAATTGCCCCGCGGCCTGAACAGGTCCCGATTATGGATGACCGGCTCTTTAACTATCCGCTGATCTATTTTGTCGAGCCGGGCTATCTGCAATTATCAAATGAACAAGCGGCGCGCCTGCGCGAATACATTGCGCGCGGCGGCTTTCTTTTCTTCGACGATTTCTGGGGCGAGTACGAATATGAGAATCTGCAGGAGCAACTGCACAAAGTCGTTCCTGAATACGAAATCAAAAATCTTCCACTCAGCCATCCGGTTTTTCATTCCTATCTCGACATCGAAGAGGTGGTGCAGGTGCCGAACATTGGGAATGCGCGGCGCGGCGGCGACACCTCGGAAAAAGGCGGAGTCATTCCCTATTACATGGGCATCGAAGACAAGAACGGGCGGCTGGTGGTTTTCATCTCGCGCAACAGCGACCTCGGCGACGCGTGGGAATGGATAAATGATCCGAGTTATCCCGCGAAGTACGGATTGCCGGCATACAAGGTCGGCGTCAATGTCATCATTTATGCGATGAGCCATTGACTTCAAAAATCCCCGACAGTGTCTCTGCCACGCCGATGCGCGGCAAGTCTCCGACTTGCCGGAAGCGAACTTTGTTTTTTCAAAGGGTCTCCGACCCCGGTCATAGACCGCTAAACTAAATGAGCACTTAACGGCAAGTCGGAGACTGCCGCGCATCAGCGTGGCAGAGCCACTGTCGGGCCGTCCGACACTCATTGGCGAAATGCCATCGCCGATGTTTCTCATTTACCCTGCTTGTACTGAAACGTCACTCGCGTCTCCTCATCCATCACCAAAGGCCGCACGAAGCGATAAGACTTGCCGCTCTTCGGAACATCGACCTTCACCGGCAGAACTCCGGCTACGCGCCTTTGAAAGTTCAGAACGTTCTGCGAAGGCAAGTTGAGTTGGGTCTGCTGATTTCTGCGTGCTTGATCCTCGAGCCGCCGGCTCTCTCGTTCACTATCGGCGGCGCTGCTGGTTACTTCAACTGACGCCGACACGGTTCCGAGTGAAAGCGTCGTTCCCAGTCGCACTGGCCGGTTGCCATTGACCGCAAATTCCTGCCGGAAAGCCTGGAAGCCTGGATTGGTGACGGTCACACTAACCGGTCCCGGCTGCACATTTGAAACCGCCCAGTGTCCTTCGCCATCAGACGTAGTCGTTTGGGTGGCGCCGGTTTGTTTGTTGGTTACGGTGACCGTCGCATTGGCAATGACCGCGCCGTTGGGATCGACGATGATGCCGCCGACCTGTCCGGCTTGCAGGCTGTCGAGGTCGACGTTGTTGTCATAACCCGCGTTGTCTTTTTCATTGAATTCGTCCGCGCCGTCCACGATTATGTTCTGCACCGCCGCCGGTAGCAGCTCAGCCGCGATCGCGTTGCCGCCGAATTGTTTGACCTCGAGTCGATCGGGCAAAGAGATCTCCCACGTCAAAAGGTTCACCGGGACGTCGAGCTTTGGCAGCGACATCTCGTAAGAACCGCCCTTACCGAAAGCCGCGCCCGCACTCTGATAGACAAACGAGACCGTGTACGCGCCCGACGGCGTGAAGCCGGTTCGCAATAAAGGCACGCGGCTGCCGTCTGCATCACGTACCAACTTGACGCGCTCATTTTCGACTTCGGCCGAAACCATCTGCGCGCCGGCCGGCAGCTCAACCTTAACGAACGGCTGCGCGTGATTGCGCACTCGCAGAGTCACTTCGGTCAGCGACTTTCCTTCGACGTTCGCCAGCGTCGTGATCGTGGCCCGCTCAACAACCGCCGAAAGCACTGAGCTATCCGGAAACTGCGTCCATTCGAGCTGCAGGCGCGGCGTGTCACCCGTGCGACGGTTGTAGCGAAACGCCGCTTGCAGCGGAAAGCGCGTCAACGAGCGCGCGACGGCGCCCGCTTCGCGGACGTCCATCCGGCGTAACCCGCCGCTTTCGGTCGGCGCGAGTTCCATGGCGCCGATCCCTTCAACCAGCAACTCTCCAGTTTCGCGTTGCGCGCCGGTGAAGGCGAGCAAGGGTGCTTCTACTTTTGTTTCTTTGTTCGCGCGTTCAAGCGCGACCAGAAACTGATGATTGCGGCGCGCCGGTTCGCGCACGCGCAAAATCAGGTTGCCGTTCTGATCGACTTCCTGCGACTCGAGCGTGGCGCCGTTGGCTTCCGTCAATTCAAAACCGGCGGGCAAGGGCATGCGAAATTCGGCGGCGGCGCCCTGGATGACTGTTACATCGCACAGCGCGGTGATTCGCATTTGCGAATCGCCGACTGAGACCACGCTTTTGACGTCAGAGAGAAAGCGTACCTCGCGCTGAGCGACGGGCGCGGCGATTTCTCTGGTCGTCCACCAAACGCGGGCTGCCTTGCCGGGCTCGAGCGTGGCTTCGATGATCGTGTGACCATTCTCAGTCTTCCGGCTGGTGACCAGTCCCGGTTCGACGCGTACATTCGCGTGATTGCCCGGCAAATCAAGAGTCAGCAGCGAGGTGCTTGCCGGCGGGGCGGGGACGATGAAAGAAGCACGTCCAGCTTCGATCGTCAGCGGCGAAGCGATGTTCAGCGCCACCGAGAACTGTCCCGGCCCGCTGAGAATCGCCTGGTGCGTTGCATTCTCGAGCATCAGCGGCAGCGGGTTGTTCAACTGCTTCGCTTCCAAAACCGTGAGACCGGTGACGAGCGGCACCTTAACGGAACCTTTCTCGAGCACTGAGCCATCGATGTCCACTTCACCAGTCAGCGATTGATCTTTAATCGTCAGCTTGAATGCTGCGCGCGACAAAAGGAAAGGCAGCGGAGCCGCGTCGGACGTTTTTGGTTTCCGCGCCGCGAGCTCGATCAGCCGATTGTATTCAGCCAGCGAGAGCGTCACCGTGCCGCTGGGGCCGGTTGCCGGAATCGCGGTGGAATCAATCTTCGAGTTTCGTTGCTGGCCGGAAACCGCAACCGCCATCATCAGGATTATGAGAATAGTTGTTCGTTTCATCACTGACCTCTCTTTCTGTCGCGTTGAAAATCAAGCTCGGCGACCGGCGTCTGGTTTTCGCTGGTCAATTCTGACTTGAGAAAAATTGAAGGACCGAAATGTGGAAAGGCTACGCGTAGCGGAAGATTCCGGGCCGGCTTGGAACCTCGTTTCTGACCTTGCACCTTATCGACCAGTTGCCTGGCTTCCTCAACTTTGGCGTCGATCTCTGGTGTGGTCGCCGCTTTCGGAGGCACTGGCGCGGTCGCAGTTGCTCCCAGTGCGGCGGCTGTCGGTGCTTCATAAGGAGCGATGCGAAAAGGTCCCTGAACTCCGGGCGGCGCGGTCAGACGAAAGAGTGGCGGATGATGCAGAAGCAAATGCGATTTTGAAATCGGCAGATCGACTGCCACCAGCGAGAGTCGCAAGCGGCCCTTGTCGATCCAGGCGGGCGTGCGATCCATGTACGAAACTTCGACCACAAAGGCCGGTGCATCGTCTCCCGATCTGTTTTTCTCCAGAGGGAGCAGCAGTGAACCGTCAGGGGCTCGTCCCGGTCTGATCGGCCGGCCGGCAACCGACGCGCTCCAAAGCACCGCCGTTGCCGGCAGATTGAGCTTCAGAAAATTTCGCTGGTTGTTGCGCACCGCAAAGCGCGTTTGCACCAGCATCTTGCCATCGGCGGCGATCAGCGCGCTGTAGTTGGCCTCTTCGATGTTTGCGGTGAGTACCGACTGTGGAGTGTAGCGAGCAACGTCAACTGAGAGCGTCCGCACCGATTTTCCTTCCGCCGGTTGTAGGCGAAAGGCGAGCAGAGAAGGCGACTGGCGATTGGAAATCAACTGGCCCAACTCTCCAGCCTCGGCTTCTTCCAATCCACTCGCCTGTCGATCTTTGATCTCGCCGGCGCCGAGCACTTCGACCGCGACGCCGCCGGTCTCGCGTTCGGCCGCGGGCAGTCGCACCAGCGGTATTTCAATTTTGCCCGCGCGCGGCAAACGCAACTCGCCGGCGATCACGAAGCGCGCGTTCGTCTGTACGGGTTCAATGAAGGTGACCTTCAGCTCGCGCCCGTTGGTGTCCCAATCGGCGACCATTGCGCCGGAAACCTGATTGACGGTGAACTGATCGGGAAGTTGCACCTTAATCTCCTGGGCCAACCCCTGCAAAACCTCGAACTGAATTTCAGCATTGACCTGAGTTGAATCCTCGCCGAGGCCGACCAGCTCAGTCACGCCGCCGCGCAGACGCAACGGCTGCTTGACCCGTTGATCGTCCACCTTCCGACGCCACGCGAAAATTAGCGGCTGGTTGCCGCGACCGTTCGCAGTCCACCGGCTGCCCGTCGCGGTCTCGGAATGTTCCAGCAGCAATCCGCCCGTGATGTGCACATCAATACCCTGTCGCGAAAGTTCCACCGTCGCGTGCGAAACCGCTGAATTGGTGACGGGAAGTTGCAGAATGTCCGTGCCGGCAACGGTGGTTACCTGGGCCACGATTTTGAGCGACAGGATCGCGCGGCCTGTCTTCGAGAGGAGCAGTTCGCCGGCGCCCGCGCCTTTCTCAGTCGAGTGCGTGACCAGCGTCACCTGGCGGCCGTCAAGTTTCGCTTCGCGGATCATCAAACCATCCGGCAGCGCCAACCTGACCCAGCCTTCCTTGATCACATCGACCGTCAGCCGGACTTCGCCTGAAGCGAGTTCGCCATCGACTTTGAGATCGTAATCGATGCGAGTCAGCGTAGCTTCGACTGGCGGCGGAACCGGTTCAGTCTCTGCCGGAAACGCTGCGCGTCGCAGGGCGACGTAATCGGTCACCGGCAGGACAACCCAGCCATCAGGAGTTGCCGCAGACGTTTGCGCCTGAGTCGCGGCCGTCGCACAGGCGAGAATCAAAATCATCACGATCGTGTGCGGGAGTTTCTTTCGCAGTTCGTGACGAAACAAGCCAGGCAGATGCCCGCGTAGTGTTCTCTCGAATTGTTTCATGTTGGTGCTCCTCTGAATTTTCTTTTGTCTTAGAACGCGAGTTCTCCCGTCAGCTTGCAGACCGTTTACGTGTGCTCGTCGTTTTGAGCACACTTCCAGGACACACGACTCCTCAAAGGCCGAGCCGCACTTTGCCGATTCATGGTTTGCTGATCGAGAGCGGCGTTGGTCCGGAGAAGGTAATGCCGTTTGGACCAAGCGGGGGAGACCGCGCGAGAACTACGCTCTGTCAGCCGTTAGGATGCCGAAGAGTTGCGCAAAGTAGCCTGCGTTTTCGGTACGCACGCTCAGGCGTCCGGTACGCACGCCTCAGGCGTGCTCAGCAAGGATCAATCAGAGTCGCTCAAAGCACGCCAGAGGCGTGCGTACCGTCGATGTTCTTGGGACTCAAGCACATTTGAGTCTATAGTTAGTTGTTCGTTCAATGAGCCGATCGCGTGTCCCGCCAGGGCTGCGGCGGCTAATTTTTTCGAAATGTTTGATTGGTGAATCGATGCTCTCTGGCAGCACAGATGGTCTGACTAATTTCTTTCCGGCGGTGATTCTGGTAATGAGTTGGAAAGAGATACTTAACCGCATCTGGCATTTCCTGGACGATCCACGCAAGATCGGAAACATTCCCTTCTCAATCACCACGCTGATCGGAGGCGTTCTAATTTTCGGCGTGGCGTTGTTGTTGTCACGGACCGTCAGCGCCTTCCTGCGGAGACGAATTGCCAAGCGCGCTTATCTGGATCCCGGATTGAGTTACACGCTCGGCCGCCTGGCGCAATACCTAATCATTACGCTGGGAATTTTGGCGGCGCTCAAGGCGGCTTTCAGCCTGGATCTGACTTCGATTGCCGTAGTCTTCACGGCGCTGTCGGTAGGCATTGGCTTCGGCTTGCAATACATCGCGGCGGACATCGCGTCGGGTTTCATCTTGTTATTCGAGCGGCCGGTGCGCGTCGGCGATCGCATCAGCATCGGCAAAGAAGAAGGCGACGTGCAGAGCATCAATCTGCGCACGACCGTGATGACCACGAACGATCGTGTTTCCGTCATCGTTCCCAATTCACAACTCGTCCGCGAACATCTGATCAACTGGTCGTACGGCGACCCGCGTGCGCGCATGTCGATTCCCGTGGGCGTGGCTTACGGCTCGGATGTCGATCTCGTTTCCGAAACGTTAATAAAGGCCACCGAAGGCGTGGACAACGTGCTGCGCGATCCGCCGCCTAAAGTGCAATTTCTGAAATTTGGTGATTGGTCGCTGGATTTCCGTCTGCTGGTGTGGACGAACCGGCCGCGTATTCACGCGCAGATTCGCAGCGACATCAACTATCGAATTGAAAGATTGTTTCGCGAGGCCGGAATCGAAATCCCTTTTCCGCAGACTGAATTGCGCGTGCGTCAGGGTTCAGTTCAAATTGATGCCGATGGACTCAAAATAGATGGTGAATCGCTGGACCGCGAGCCGCCTAACGATTGAGTGGCACAGACTTTAGTCTGTGTGTATGAGAGGGAAATCATAGACTGAAGTCTGTGCCACATTTCCTATCGTGCCGTCTCGGATACGACTGTCCACAACGGAAAATGATCTGAGACGGCGAGTGATCGGTCGATGCCGTAACTCCTGGCCGCGAGACCGCGCAACCAAATCCAATCCAGCTTTAGTTTCAAATCAAAGAAAACCAGATCTCGCTTGAATGTCGATTCATCATCCTTAAAAGGCGTGATGAATCCTTCCGCAGCAAACAACCTGCGCACACTGTTCACCGTGGCCGGCTCCCAGCTATTCAAGTCGCCCATCACAATCGCCGGCGTCGATTTGGGAAAACGAGCAAGGTCTTGAAGGACGGCGCGAAATTGCTCAACCTTCTGTGAGGTGGAGATGCGCGTCTCGCTATGCACCGAATAAACGCGAACGTGTGACTTTCCCAGTTTGATTGTCGCACCGAGGGCAACCCGCAGGCGTCCGCCCGGGCCTTTGTGCGGCAAAACGATCCGCTTGACGTCGCTCAAAGGATACGCGCTCAACAACTCGACGCCGGTCTCTTCTTCTTTCTCTGCTTTGGTTGCCGGCGGCGCCGCCCACGCGTAATACATGCCGAGACGTTCAGCCAACTCGCGCGCATTGTTCGTCTTGCCCGTGCGTTCTCGTGCGCGATCAACTTCCTGGAGCGCGATGATCAAAGCGCGCTTGCCTTTCAGCCAGTCCGAGATTTGATTCAGCTCCGCGCCGGTGCGCCAGCGAATATTGTAGGAGACGACGGTTATTTCGGTGAGAGCGGCGGGCGGCGCTAATAGTTTCGCTGCTTGTCCCGTTTCGAGAAGATCGTTTGCCGGGGCGGACTTCGATTGAGGCGCGAACGACGTCGTTACCAGAAAGGTCAACAGCAGATTCATTAGGCCCCTGTGCATTACGATTTTCGCTTTGCCGCGGCTAAGTTCACACGTCCAGTTTTAATCCGTCATAGGCCGCGAGCGTTTCTCCCGGCCAGAGTTTCTTCGCTTCGCTTGCGAGATCGACATCGTCCCACTCCGGGTAAAGATGCGTCAGGAGCAACCTGCGTGGCTTGGCGATTTTCGCCATGCGCATCGCCTCCGCAAGCTCGAGGTGCTTTGCGGTCGGTTTGTCGCGATAGAACGAGCATTCCATCACCAGCAGATCTGCGTCACGCGCGAATTCCGCCAACGCTTCCGAATAACCGGTGTCCGAAGTGTAAACGAGCGTCTTGTCGCTTGGGTCTTTGAAGGAAATCGCCAGGCTCTCCGCGCGATGAGGAGTTGAGACTACGTTTGTGTCGATGCCGTCGAGCATCTCGACCGATTGAATTAATTCACGCGACACGATTTCATGAATCTCAACCGGGAATCGTTGTTCGAAAAGCTTGTAGTTGTTCGATTCGTTGATTGCTTTGAGCAGTTTCTTGATTCCTTCGCAGCCGAAAATCCTGAGCGGTTTCGTGCGATGCGAAATCGACGGCGCCCATTTGATGCCAAACAGAAATGGCGCGAGACCCGCGCAGTGATCGAGGTGCAGGTGGCTGATCCAGATGGCGTCGAGGTTCACCCAATCGAGATTCTCCTGCGCCATGCGGTGCGGCGCGTCCGCGCTGCAATCGAGCAGCAGCGTCCCGCTTTCCGTCTCCAGCCAAAATGCGGCCGACGCGCGACGCGGATGTGGAACCGATGTGCCTGAACCGAGTACGACGAGCTTCATTTGTTTTGAGGTCAGTACCGGAGCGGTAGCGACCGGGTACGCATCAATCAATCTCGATTGTAGCAAAGGCGACCCGGTCGCTATCCCGATTCATCGGGATACTGACCTCATCCGACGCTTGCCGCCGCACTCCAAATCTCATATTCTGACGCGCTCTTATCTTGAAACTACAAACTTAAAACTAATCAAATGGCAGTTAAATCAGATAGCTGGATTCGCCGCATGGCCGCAGAGTACAAGATGATTGAACCTTTCGAGCCCGGTCAGGTCAAAGAAGTCGATGGTCGTAAAGTCGTTTCGTACGGCACTTCCAGCTATGGCTATGATGTGCGGTGCGCCGATGAATTCAAACTTTTTACGAACGTGTACAGCGCGATCGTCGATCCGAAGAAGTTTGATGCTAAGAGTTTCGTCGATATGAAAGCCGACCATGTGATCATTCCACCAAATAGTTTTGCGCTCGCTCGCACTGTGGAATATTTTCGAATTCCTCGAAATGTGATGACCATCTGCCTGGGAAAAAGCACCTACGCCAGATGCGGAATAATCGTAAACGTCACCCCGTTCGAACCCGAGTGGGAGGGATATGTGACCCTGGAATTTTCAAACACAACTCCCATGCCCGCGAAGATCTATGCCAACGAAGGAGTCGCCCAGGTGATTTTTTTCGAGGCCGACGAAGTCTGCGAAGTCTCGTACAAAGACCGCGGCGGAAAATATCAAGGTCAACAAGGCGTCACGCCGCCGAGGTTGTGATGATGATTCGCGGTTCCGGATGATGAAGATCGACTGGAGCGCAACCGTCCCGGTTGCTGTCTTGATCGGGGTGGTGCCAGCGAGGACGCTTGCGCTCCAGTCCGGGTCGTCGAGCAAGGTCCCTAACACACCCACACTAGTATGGATGCTTCACAGTCACTAAGATTCAAGAAACTCGATCCGAAGGCTGTGCTGCCAACTCGCGGTAGTCCTGCGGCGGCCGGATTGGATCTCTATTCCATCGAAGCCGTCAGTCTGAATCCCAATCAACGTTCATTAGTGCGGACGGGTCTGGCGGTCGCCATACCTGAAGGCTTTTACGGCAGAGTCGCGCCGCGTTCGGGTCTCGCCACAAAAAACGGGATCGATGTGCTGGCCGGCGTGATCGATGCAGACTATCGCGGCGAGATTCAGTGCTTGCTCCATAACACCGGCGATGAAGTTGTCGAACTACCGGCACAGACAAGAGTCTGCCAGTTGATAATTGAAAAAATAATCACGCCAACACCCGTGTTGGTTGACGATCTCACGGACACGACGCGTGGCAGCGGCGGGTTTGGTTCAACGGGCTGAGTTTTGAGTGCGGAACGGAAAACTTTTGAGATGAAGAATGAACCAACCGAAGTCACACTGCGCGTTATCCTTGAGCGACCGACTGCGGGTGTTGACTTTGCCTTGCAGAAAGGTAAGGGAAGACCGTTTGATCTTATCGGCAAGCAAAAATCGAAAGGTGGCGATCTCGAATTTGAATTCACCGTCACCGCAAAACCCGGCAAAGACGATCTGCCAAACTTCACCGGGCCTTTTGTGCAAGGTCCCGTCGGCGAGAGATTTTTTTACATCAACATCGGAACTTACGCCGGGCAGACGAACACGCCGTGGAGTCGTCGTCTGAAAATACCTTTAAGCGGAATCACCTGGGACATGCTGCGTTCAGGGAAAGTCCTCGTCGCCCACATTCCCGGCACCGGTGAAGACGGCGGGCCGAGTTGCGCTTATTCCTGGCGCAAGAAAGTGGGTCCATCATGGGGATGGAAACTAAAAAAATGACGTCAGTACCATCCGCGTAAGCGGATGGGTTAAAAGAACTTGATTGGCCCATCTCCTTACGGAGATGGTACTGACTCATCTTCCATCTTCGCCCAAACATCCGGACTGGTTCCGTCCAAATCCGTAAAGCCGTAGACCTTTGCCAACTCGCCTGAGGTGATCGATTGCTGGTTCCAGCGCGCGCGGTTTGGATCCAACGCCACCGATGCGATCGCTCGACCGACATACCGCGGCGTTTCCGACAGCGCGAAATCAGGCGGCGCGACCGGAAGATTTTTCTCAGCGCGCGCGGGATCGAGCGCCTCCCGCCAGTTGTCCTCAGTCACGCCAAAGTTTTCGAGCATCATCTCTGAACGCATCCACCCCGGCGTGATCGCTATCGCCGTCGCTCCATGAGGCGCGAGCTCATGTCCTTGTGAATAAGCCAGCCGGCTCACGGCGACTTTTGCCAGGTCGTAATAAACCGAAATTCGATAATGCGAAGCGTTGTACTTCGTCGTGCCGTCAGTGACCTCGATCAGCAACCCGCCCGGTTCGGAAATCAACAGCGGCAGCAGATACTTTGAAGTGATGATGTGCGTGTCGATGGCCAGGCGCAGGATGCGCAGACCCTTCGCCAGGTCGTGGTCCCAGACCGGCGTATTCCATTCAGCCGGGCCGCCTTTCAGAACCTCTGCGCCCCAGATGTCGTTGACGAGGATGTCGATCTTTCCGAAGTCGTTTTGCAGACGCGCAGCTAACCCCTCTACTTCATCGGGCTGGAGGTGATCGATTGGAATTGCGATCCCATTTCCACCGAGCCGCGTCACCAACTCCGCGGTTTCGTCTATGGTCTCGCTGCGATCATAGTCCGACTTGATGACGCGTTGAGTGCTGCTCCGACCCGTGCAGATAACAGTGGCGCCGGCCTCGCCGAGCGCTGCAGCGATGCCTCGGCCGGCGCCGCGCGTCGCCCCCGCAACCACGGCCACGCGTCCACGCAAGGCGTCGCGTTTGTAAGGTAAGGTCATGAGGTGAATATTATCCGATTTTGGCGTCAGGTCAGTATTTAGATCAGAGCAATGAGGTCAGTACCGGGCGCGATAGCGACCGGGTGTATGGGGTAGACATTGAGTTGCAAGTTTTATTAATTGATCGGCATGAGATGCTAGATAAATCACAGGCGATTGATTATGTGCTTAACGGGCAGGGAGAGGAACTCCCGGAGTTTGATGACTGACCTGCTAGACTCACCCGGTCGCTATCGCTCCCGGTACTGACTCGTGCCCCCGCCCCACAGATTCGGATTTCGATCCGCAAAGCTGTTCATTTGTTAAATCTTTTACCGGCGTACTTCCCTAACGCAATTGGCGGCATCTCAACCGCCGCACAAATGATCATCCGATCGCGCACTTCGTGAGAGTTTAATAGTTCGCACTTTTTTTGATTCCGATCTCCCCAGATCGCGGAAGCCCAGGCGCGATAAATTTGTCCTGCGCGAACACTCGAAGGAGGAGAGTATGCTCTGCAAGCGATTCACGTTTCTTTTACTCGCGTTGGTTGTCACCGCCGCCGCTGCGTTCATTGGCTGCGCAAACGTGGAACCAAATTCTACCGGCAGTTCGGCCGCGTCGAATACCGAACTGAACGGCGCCGGGAAAATTCCAATCACTACTTCTTCAGAAGAAGCGCGGAAAGCATTTCTGCAAGGCCGTGACTTGAACGAGAAGTTGCTCGTCCAGGATTCCATCGCGCATTTCGATAAAGCGATCTCGCTCGATCCTAACTTTGCCTCGGCGGAGTTGAGCCGCGCCAATGTTAGTCCCACGGGAAAAGAGTTTTTCGATCATCTGAAGAAAGCCGTCAGTCTCGCGGACAAGGCTTCAAATGGCGAGAAGCTTCTGATCCTCGGCGCCGAAGCGGGCGCCAATGGCAATCCGGCGAAGCAGAAGGAATACTTCGACCAGCTCGTAGCGGCTTATCCAAATGACGAACGCGCCAACTTTGCGCTGGCCGGTTATCACTTCGGGCAACAGGATTATCCGAAGGCGATTCAGTATTACAAGAAAGCGACTGAGCTCCAGCCGACTTTCTCGTCAGCCTTCAACCTGCTGGGTTATGCGTACCGGCAGAACGTCGAGTACGCGAACGCCGAAGCAGCGTTCAAGAAATACATCGAGCTGATTCCCAACGATCCGAATCCTTACGACTCGTACGCCGAGTTGCTTTTGAAGATGGGAAAGTTTGACGAGTCCGTTGCGCAGTATCGCAAGGCGCTTTCGATCGATCAGAATTTCATCAACGCTCACCAGGGAATTGGCATGGCTCTGCTGTACAAGGGCAACGCCGATGAAGCCGCGAACGAAATCGAAAAGATCAACGGCAAAGCCCGCAGCGACGCCGAGCGCCGTGCCGCTCTGTTTGCTTTGACGGTGGTTGACGTCGATAGCGGTAAGTGGGACAAGGCGCTAGCGGAAGTTGATAAACAATATGCATTGGGAGAAAAAACCAACGATGTCCCCGGCATGACCGGAGACCTGCAGCTCAAAGGGAACATCCTGCTGGAGATGGGCAAGTATGATGACGCCAAAGCGTCTTTTGAAAAGAGTCTCAAGATGACGGAAGGCTCCAATCTCTCGCAGGCGATCAAAGACAACGCGGGACTCTTTCATCATTACAATTTCGCGCGCGTGGCTCTGGGCAAGAAAGATTTGGCCACAGCTAAATCGGAAGCAGAAGCCTTTCGCAAAGGCACCGAGACCAAAAACAATCCCGCGCAAACGCGACAAGCTCATCAGTTGATCGGCTTGATCGCTCTGGAGGAGAAGGACTATGACAAGGCAGTGAGCGAGTTGTCTCAAGCCAACCAGCAGAACCCTTATGACCTTTATCGCTTGTGCCAGGCCTATCAGGGCAAGGGCGACGCGAACCGCGCGAAGGAGTTTTGCCAGAAAGCTGCTGAGTTCAACTCACTGCCCGGAATTCAATACGCTTTCATTCGAAGGAAAGCTGCGAAGGCGTGAGCGGACTCACCTGCAGATTTTGAAGTTGTATTAAGGCGCGAAGCGCCGTCAGGAAATAGCCCCGACCGTAAGGTCGGGGTCCCAGCCACACCAAAGACAATTGAGGCCCGAAGGGCCGGCATCCGTAAGATTATGCCGGTCCTTCGGACCTTCTTGGTTCTACGAATTCCCTAACCCCGACCTAACGGTCGGGGCTATTACGTTCCGGCCCTGCGGGCCTCACCGATCAGTCGACTGAGGTTCCGCCTCGTTCCACATCACATCAATCTCTGATTCTTCATCATATTTCGAACTCTTGGAATTGAACGAGCCAACTGGTTTTGCCATCTCTGCTATTGCATCCTAAGATGCAGGCGACAAAAACCAAATCAGGAGCCCATTTAATGCGACGTGCCACAATCGCGTTTTGTATTTCGTTTCTCTTTTTGACTTTCAATACAAAGACGCTGGCTCAACCAGCCGACCTGCCAAAATCACGCGCCGAGCTGACTAATTACGAAGAGACAACTCGCTATGAAGAAGTTCTTGGCTTCATCGCGGAACTACAAAAGCGCAGTCCGCTGGTGCGTCTTGAATCTTTCGGCAAATCGGAAGAGGGGCGGATGTTGCCGCTCATGATTCTCTCTGACTCGCCGATTTCTAATCCGCGCGATGCCAGGGCTACGGGTAAGCCGGTTGTCTTTATCATGGCCAACATTCACGCCGGCGAAGTCGAAGGCAAAGAGGCGATGTTGCATCTTTCGCGACGCATCTTGTTTGGCGACCTGAAACCTTTGCTCAGCAAGTTAATAATTCTGATCGCGCCGATTTACAACGCCGACGGGAACGAAAAGATCAACGTGATTAATCGCACGGCCCAGAACGGTCCCATAGCTGGAGTTGGTGTGCGTGAGAATTCGAAAGGCTATGACCTGAACCGCGATTACATGAAACTCGATTCGCCGGAAGCGCAAGCGCTGGTCAATTTGTGCAACCGTTGGGACCCGCGCCTGACGGTTGATTTGCACACGACCAACGGCTCTTATCACGGCTATCATTTGACCTACTCGCAGCCGCTCAATCCAAATACCAACACCGAAATCCTAAATTATCATCGTAACAAGATGCTGCCCGCGATAACCCGGGCGATGCTGCAACGTCACAAGTTTCGCAGTTACTACTATGGCAACTTTCCGCGCTTCACCAATTTGCCTGCCGCGGGTGAGAAAACCCGTTGGGAGGCCTTCACTCATCAGCCGCGCATCGGGCAGAACTATCACGGTCTGCGCAATCGCCTGACAATTCTTTCCGAGGCTTACAGCTATCTCACCTTCAAACGCCGCGTTGAAGTGACCGAAGCTTTCGTTGAAGAGATTTTCAAATACGCCGCTGCCAACGCCGCCGAGATCTACCAGCTGACAAAACGCGCCGACGAAGAAACCGTGCGTAAGTTCTCAAGCAACGAAACAATTCTGGAAGGTGTCGCCTTTGAAATGCGTCCGCTGCCAAAGCCGGTGGACATTCTAATCGGCGAAGTCGTAAAGGTGAAAAATCCGCGCAACGGCAAAGACATGACCGCCGCGGTCGAAGATAAGTTCAAGCCTTTGCGCATGGATGACTACGGAATCTTCGCCGCAAAAACCAGCGTACCCGCGCCACGCGCCTACATCTTCAAACCCGAAAAAGATTTGCAGGCTGTGATTGAAAAACTAATCCAACACGGAATCGCCGTTGAAGAACTGACAGCGCCGTTGCAGGCAGAAGTTGACGTCTTCACCATCGGAACCGCCACCCGCGCGCAACGCGCGTTTCAGAATCATCGGGAAATGAAAATAACCGGCGCTTACAAAAGGGAGAGCATGACCTTCCCCGCGGGAACGATCATTGTGAGAACCGCGCAACCGCTCGGCATACTCGCCTGCTACCTGCTGGAAGCCGAAAGCGATGACGGTCTGGTTGATTGGAACTTTTTTGATTCGTATCTCGAAGCAGGAAAGACTTTTCCGGTTTACAAATTGATGCAGAACGTAAACGCGGCGAGTCGGATTATTGAATCATTGGATCGTTGATCCATTGAGGTCGGTACCGTCCGCGTAAGCGGAGGGTCACTTGATCCCACCTGCTGACGCAGGTGGTACTGACTCCACTCATGCAGGTGTCGCCACTTTATTCAGGTTGATTGGCCTGCCTCATTTCGATAGAGTGGCGCCGCAAAGCCTGGCAAGCCAGCAAACACAATCCGGTGAGGTGCCCATGCGTATAGGTTTCAATCCGTACCTCCGCAAAGTTCTGGGAGTCGTGTTCGTCGTTTCCGGTCTCCTGTTCTTCTGTACAACTTTCGTCTATGGCCAGGACGGGCAGACGCCATCGGGCACTTACGACGCGAAGCTCTTTGGCTCGTTGAGCTGGGGCAGCATTGGTCCTAATCGCGGTGGGCGATCAATTGCCGCCGTGGGCGTCGCCAAACGCCCGCTCGAATATTATTTCGGCGCCGTTGGTGGAGGACTTTGGAAGACCACCGACGGAGGCACTGCCTGGGCGCCCGTCACTGACGGCCAGATTCGCAGCTCGTCCGTCGGTGCGGTGGCAGTCTCGGAATCGAGTCCCGACATCGTCTACATCGGCATGGGCGAAGCCTGCATCCGCGGCAACATCATGCAGGGCGACGGAGTCTACAAATCAGTCGATGCCGGCAAGACCTGGAAGCACCTGGGGCTCGCCGACACTCAGGTCATTTCGCGCATCAGAATTCATCCGACTAATCCTGACTTAGTTTACGTCGCGGCGTTTGGTCATCCGGCCGGGCCGAATGATGAACGCGGGGTCTTTCGCTCGAAGGACGGCGGGAAAACCTGGAGCCGGATTCTCTTTCGCAACGCCAACACCGGAGCTATCGATCTGGCCATCGACCGCAACAACCCACAGGTTCTCTACGCCGCTTTGTGGGAGGCGTATCGCGTCTCGTGGCAAATGTCGAGCGGTGGCCCGGGCAGCGGTCTCTTCAAATCAACCGATGGTGGCGATACTTGGACCGAGATCACTCGCAACAAGGGTTTGCCGCAGGGAGTGGTAGGACGCATCGGCGTGGCCGTTTCAGATGCTGATTCGAAACGCGTCTATGCAATTGTCGAAAATGAAAATGGCGGCGTGTTCAGTTCCGATGATGCCGGCGCGTCCTGGACCAAAGTGAGCGAGGACCGGCGGCTCCGTCAGCGAGCGTTTTACTACACTCACATTTTTGCCGATCCGAAAAGCCGCGACACTGTCTATGTCCTGAATGTTGGCATGTTCAAGTCGACGGACGGCGGCAAGACCTATCGACAACTGCGTCCGCGACATGGTGATCACCATGACTTGTGGATCGATCCGAACGATCCGCAACGCATGATCGAGGCCAACGACGGCGGCGGAAACGTCTCGGTCAACGGTGGTCAGACCTGGACCGAAGAGGATTATCCCACCGCGCAGCTTTATCATGTGGCCACCACGAAAGACTTTCCTTATCAGGTCTGCGGCGCACAGCAGGACAACAGCACCGTCTGTGTGCAGAGTCTGCAAACCCGCGCCCGCAACACCGAGATGTACGCCGTCGGCGGCGGTGAAAGCGGTTACATCGCGCCAAGTCCGGTCAATCCAAATATTTTTTATGCCGGCAGCCAGGGGGCTCTGATCACTCGTTATGATCGCAGCACCGGTGAAACGCGCGACATTCAGCCTTACCCGAGATTTTTCTCGGGCGAACCTGCCAGCGCTTTGCCGGAACGCTGGCAATGGACTTTCCCGATCGTCTTTTCGCCGCTCGATCCCAAAACCCTGTACATCTCGTCTCAGCACTTGTGGAAGACGATTGACGAAGGACAAAGCTGGACAAAGATCAGTCCTGACCTGACGCGTGCAGATCCAAAGACACTCGGACTTTCCGGTGGGCCCATCACCGGCGATATGAATGGGCCTGAAGTCTTTGGGACAATTTTTACAATTGCGCCGTCGCGCCTGGAACGCGGGACGATTTGGACCGGCTCAGACGATGGCGTTGTGTTTATCACTCGTGACGAAGGGAAGCACTGGACGAAGATCACGCCGCCGGGATTGCCCGACCTCGGGCGCGTTAGTTTGATTGATGCGTCGCCGCATAAAGCCGGCGCCGCGTATGTTGCCGTAAAGAATTATCTTCAGGAAGATCGCGCGCCTTACATCTTTCGCACCGATGACTTTGGCAAGAGCTGGACCAAGATTGTTAACGGGATCAGGGCTGGTGATTATGTGCACGCGGTGCGCGAGGATCCGACGCGGCCCGGCTTGCTCTATGCCGGCACAGAGCACGGCATCTATGTCTCGTTCGACAATGGCGATCACTGGCAGTCGCTGTCGCTGAATCTCCCGGATACGCAGGTCTCGGACATTGTGGTTGAAGCGCACGACGTCGTCATCGCAACCCACGGTCGCTCGATGTACGTGCTCGAAGACGTTGATGTGTTGCGCCAGCTGACGGCGGAGACAGCAGGCGCGGCAATTCATCTCTATCAGCCTCGTGAGGCGATTCGCTCAGTCAACCAGGCGGCGTTTTATTACTACCTCAAAGAGCCGGCTGAGAAAATCACGATCGAAATTCTCGATGCGAAGGGACAGAGAATTCGCAGCTTCACGGGAATTCGCGCGGAAGAGACGGCTCCGAGAAGACCTGACGGACCGGCGCCCGCCGCCGATGAAGAGGGCGGCCCTGGAGCGCCACCGCGCACGCGCCTGACCAACGCCGGCTTGACACGATTCAACTGGGACCTTCGCTATTCGGGCGCGACGGTCTTTCCGGGAATGGTTCTCTGGAGCGCGAATGCGGGCAACGGACCAGTGGCCGTGCCCGGCAATTATCAGGTTCGTTTGACCGTCGGCACGCATATCGAGACGCAGAACTTCACCGTCAAAATGGACCCGCGCCCGGCGGGAATTACGCAGAAAGACTTGCAGGAGCAATTTGATCTGGCGATGAAGATTCGCGACAAGACGAGCGAGGCGAATCAAGCCGTGATTCGCATTCGCGAGATCAAGAAGCAGGCAAAAGAGCGAGTTGAAAAGGCAAAGGATCCGAGCGTGACCGCCGCGGCTGAGGCGTTGAGTAAGAGCCTGAGCGCGGTTGAGGAAGAAATCTATCAGGTGCGGAACCAGAGCAACCAGGATCCTTTGAACTTTCCGATTAAGCTGAACAACCGGATCGCGGCATTGCGACGAAGTGTGGAAACGGGCGACGCGCGCCCAACCAACGCGAGCTATGTCGTGTTCAAGGAATTGTCGACAGAGCTCGACCTGCAACTCGGGAAACTAAAGACTGTAGAGAGTAGCGAGCTGGCGACGCTGAACAGGCTGCTGGCGGCAAAGAATCTCGAAGCGGTGAAGGCGCAATAAAAGGCAGAAGCAGTAGGCATCAGGCAAAGAGCAGAAGCTACGATCGACTGTCTCGCGCCGGATGGTGGAACCAATCTTCACAGCGGATTAATGCTCGGCTATGCGGAAGCCAGTAAGCATTTTCAAAAAGACGCAACTAATCGCGTGATCATTCTGACGGACGGAATTGCCAATCAGGGCGTCACGGATCCATCGCGCATCGCAGCCGACTCGGCGATGTACAACAAACAGGGTATTGATCGATCACTTGAAGACCTATAACGAATACCACCGGAAGAGTGATTGCGGAAGTTGCCGGTAAGCGCGCATTCAATGTACGTGTCGAGAAATGCTTGGTCGACTCTGCGCTCACCAAACATCGCGCGGCTTTGCCGCAGCATAAGACGGTAAGCCATCGGCTTACCGTCGCTCTCCCTTATTTATCCGCGCTACGCCGCAGGGTTCCAAATTACCAATTACCATTCGTTGATTTGTGTAATCTGCGGACCGCCAACTCGCCGCCCATCGCAGACCTTCACGCATCACGTCACCCGGAATCTCATGATCTCCATTGAACTCGCGGAACGTCACTTCATACCCATGTGCCTTCAAGTCGGTGGTAACCTGGCGGCCGCACCTGTCGATTGGCAGGATGTGGTCTCGCGTTCCATGCGAGATAAAGAAACGTGGCTTGCCCTGTGTTGCGCTGTCCATTACAAATCCGGGCGAGCAGGCCAGTACACGCTTGAAGAGATCGCCGTTAATTAATCCGAGCGAGATCGCGTAGGTAGCGCCGTCCGAGAATCCGCCGACGGCAATGCGCGCGGCGTCGATCGCGACCGTGTCGAAAACGCGCTGCAGCGCGCGATTGATAAAATCGACATCAGGTCCAAAGCTGCCAGTGATCGCGTCCCACGTTGTGTCGCGGGCGTTCGGCGCCAGGATTGCCACGCCTGCTTCGTCGGGCGCTGAATCGAGATACCAAAACATGTCTTCGGCACTCTGTGTGGCGCCGTGCAGAAACAGCAGCAGCGGCAAAGGCGAGTTAGTTGCGGATTTGGGTAATTGCAGAATCGCGTCGCGGTCACGATCCATTCCGAGGTAGGTTTGTCGCCCCACTGTCGAGCTGCCGAGTGGCGATGGATTGGTCGATGGGTTACCTGACGCGCGCGGTCGCGCGTTGACTCGTCCATCAATCGGCAGGTTGGACCAACTGCGACGGCAAGCAGTGCTCAGCGCGAGCGACGCTACTGCGCCACCGGCGAAAGTCCAGAAGCTGCGTCTGTTGATGCGCTCGCGTTCCATCGAATCAATCCACAGATTACACAGATTACACAGATTAGGCATCAGCGAACATCAATGCGGCTTTGCCGCATTTGATTTGCGGCTACGCCGTCTCGCGTTGAGGTCAGTACCATCCGCGTGAGCGGATGGGTTAACTTGATCCCACCTGCTTACGCAGGTGGTACTGACTCTCATCGCTCAACTGATATACTCACCCGCCGATCCTGCCACTGTGAAAGGAGGCGCCATGCCATCGTATTCATCAACACCGAGTCGGAAACAGATCAAATTCTGTTGCATTTTCCTGGTTCTCGCCACGCTCACTGTTTCCTGCTCAAAACTGAAAACTGAGAGCGGTGGCGGCCACAGCAGTGCTCCGGCGGAAAACTCAAACACTGCTTCATCGACTCCTGTGCCGCCGGCTTCAACCGGCAATGGCAAGTTCACGACCTGGGAAGAGAAGGCCACCTCGCTCGGTGGCGCCGCGGGACAGATGTTCACACTCGCGTGCGAGCCCGGAGGCACGGCCCATTCGGTTTGGGGCAGCGACGTTTACACGTCTGATTCATCAATCTGCACTGCTGCGGTCCATAGCGGCCTGGTAACTTTTCAACAAGGCGGCACCGTCACTATTGAATTGCGACCGGCGAGAGCTATCTATGGCTCGAGTGAGAGAAATGGTGTGACGACCTCTCCGTATGGTTCTTACCTGAGCAGCTTCGTTTTCAAAACTCCAAACACCGAAAGTGTCTTACGCGAAGCCGATGAACAGACACCGGTGATGTGGAACACTTCGGCTTCGATGGTTGGCGGCGATAACGGCAAGACCTGGAAATTCAAATGTCCCGCCAACGGCCGAGAAGCTTCAGTGTGGGGCACAGACGTTTACACCGCCGATTCCTCGATCTGTAATGCCGCGGTCCACGCCGGCAAGTTCACGTCGGAGAGTGGCGGCCCAGTCACGATTGAGTTGCGCCCCGGAGAGTCTTCTTACAAAGGCAGCAGTCGAAACGGAATCAAGACCAATGATTACGGAGCGTATGGGCGGAGTTTTGTGGTGAAGTGAGATGGGACCGCGGACGTCCCCGTCCGCATTGAGCGCAGAGCGCGTGCATGATCCATCCACGGACTTCAGTGATCATTCAACGCGGTGACCAAATAGTGACAGATGCACTCGCACAATCTGGAGAACGAAAAGACGGACCTCTCCATCGCGTATCGTCGCCATTATTACGCGAGTAATATACGTCCTCCTGGGCGCCTTCTATCTGGCGCTTGGTATTGTGGTGATACTTCTGGGGACAGGGCTTTTGCCGCTATGGATTCATGACCGGATCTTTGAAATGGGTCAGAACAATCCCTTCACCCCGCATCTGATTCAGGAAACGGGAACCCTCTGGGTGCTGGTGGGCATGCTGCTTTTCTGGTTCGCGTGGCACTACGAGTCGAGCAGCAGGTTTCATTGGGCCATGACGTTTTACCTTTTGCTGGATGCGTGGGTACGATGGTTCAACGTTTATGGAAAGTTTCAGAACCATCCACGCGTGCTCATCAACGCAACACCGTTTGTCTTGTTTCTGATTCTGGGAATCCTGCGCCGCAGATTTCGCAGATAGGCACTGCCGATGATTGATAAACTGTTTCCTCAAAACGAATGTCGACCTTGTCTTACAAGTGGAGCGCTGACGGCGAAAAGCACAGCCTCGAACTCGTCCTGATGCGCGGCACGGACGGCCAGCCATTTCTGTTCGGCCGAGAACCAAATCGCCGGCCTATCAACATTCGAGAGTTTTACATTTCCACGACGCCGGTGACGCAGGCGCTTTGGCTGCATGTGGTGGAATCGAATCCGGCCAAGTGGTCTGGCATTCGATGTCCAGTCGAAAATGTGTCCTGGAATCACGTCACTGAGTCAGGCGGCTTTCTTGATCGAATCAATGCGAGCGAGATCCTGACCTCCATTAATGAAAAAATCAGCAAATGCGTTTTCGCTTACCCTCAGAGACGGAATGGGAATACGCTGCGCGCGGCGGACCGGATTGGAAAAACGGATTTATTTACAGCGGGAGCAACGACATCAGGGAAGTTGCCTGGTATGGTCCGCACTGGGGCCGCCGGCATGAGCTTGTCTTGCGAATGTTCGGATGGCCGCTGGGTTGGCGCCTCGCCAATCGAATTCATTTGCCAAGGCGGGACACGCGCACGCATGACGTTGCGTCAAAGGCGCCGAATCAACTGGGCATCTACGACATGTCCGGCAATGTCTGGGAGTGGTGTCAGGACGTTTGTGCGGATGATCGGGATGCGGTGCCCGTGGACGGCAGTCCTTACGCTGGGACAGGCGACGAGCGCCGGCTACGCGGCGGATGCCACCACAACTGGAATCTTCATTGCACGGTCGACTGGCGTTACGGAATTGAGCCGGGTGCACATGACGGTTGCATTGGATTTTAGAGTGGTGCTGGCGTGATTGATTCTAATGGAGGGTCGAAGACCCTTCTTCAATTGCAGAGTCTTTCGGTAAGTCAGAGACTTACCGCGCATCGGCGTGGCAGAGCCACGGGTAGAAAGAACGAGTCGACCAGCGTTACGTAAAGAAATGAACCCTGAATCAAACAGCTCGTCTCGCCTTCTATCAATCAGCAATTCGACGCTGCACGGCAGCGGCTATCTCGATCATGCGGCGGGCGAGATAGGCGACTTTCTCGGAGCTGTGCGGAAGATTCTGTTCGTGCCTTTTGCGCTGCACGACGCGGCGACTTACGCGGCCCAGGCGCGCGCGCGGTTTGAGAAGATGGGTTACCATCTCGATTCAATTCACACCGCGACTGAACCGGCGGCAACCGTGCGCGAGGCTGAGGCAATATTTATCGGCGGTGGCAATACCTTCCGTTTGCTGAAAGCGCTTTACGATCAAGACCTGCTCGGCGCGATTCGCGAGCGCGTTCGCGAAGGCATGCCATACATCGGATCTAGCGCCGGTTCGAATGTCGCGGCGCCAACGATCAAAACAACCAACGATATGCCGATCGTGCAGCCGCCTTCATTCGATGCGCTCGGCCTGGTTTCATTTCAGATCAACCCGCACTACCTCGACGCAGATCCGAAATCGACCCACAAAGGCGAGACGCGCGAAGAAAGAATTATTCAGTTCCTGGAAGAGAACGAAACGCCGGTGGTGGGCCTGAGAGAAGGTGCGATGCTGCGAATTGAAAACGGCCGGACGCGGTTGAAGGGGTCGACGGGAGCCCACATTTTTCGACGCGGACACGAGCCCGTAGAAACGCTGCCGGGTGCTTGTCTTGATGAATTGCTTTCGTGAGCGTGTGGAGGTGGCTCTGCCACGCTGATGCGCGGCAAGTCTCTGACTTGCCGACGACGAACCTTCCTATGCTTCAGGTCTCCGACCTCTTTGCCGGTCACAGACCGGGATGTCATAAAAATGGCCGTTCGGTAAGTCAGAGACCTACCGCGCATCAGCGTGGCAGAGCCACCAACGTAGTTGTATCTGATATTTTGCAGTAAGCCCTCACCCTCTCCCAGAGGGAGAGAACCACGCTTACTTATGACTAATCACCACGCGCTGAATTGTCGGCGGCAGCTCGTGCATTTCGCTGCGCGCGAAACCTGCGTTGCGAAACATCTGCTCGAGTTCGGCGAAGGTGTACGCATCGCCTCCCGGCGTCGAGCCCAGCATCATCATGCTAAAGCTGGCGGCTTGCGGTGGCGTCACTCGATCTTCATTCGGCACGAATTCGAGCGTGACCGCGCGGCCACCTTCCGCCAGCGCCGCACGCACCTTGCGCAAAAGCATTTCGCAGGTAGCCACATCGAAGTGATGCAGAAAGTTCGTGAGCAGTATCAGGTCATAACCCGTGCCGTAATCGACATCGAACGCGCTGCCGGGTTTAACGTGATAACGAGAGAGCACGTCGGCGGCATTAGCATTCTCAATAGCAACTTCCAGGACGTTGGGCCAATCAAGCGCGGTGACTTCGGCCTGCGGGTTCTGCTTCGCGAAAGCGAGACCGTAAAGGCCATGTCCGGCGGCGATATCGAGGATGCGCAGCTTTTTGTCTTTCGTGGGATCGACCAACTGGGCCATCAACTGCGAAGGCATTGCCATCATCGGCGCCATCGCACGCGCGAATTTCACCCACATCGGATGATCGGGCTCGAGCGGCTTGTTTTCGCCGGCCGAGCCACCTTTGCGCACCGCTTCGGTCAGGTGATCGAAATTGTCCATCAGGTACGGCGACAGCACGAACTCGTTGACCGTGCCCATGTACGCCGGTGAATTCTTATCGAGAAACATCGCCGAGTCAGGCGTCAGCCCGTAATTGTTTCCCTCCTTGGTCAGGAAACCGTTGATAACGAGAAAGTCGCAAAGGATGCGCGTGCCGCGTTCAGAGGCGCCGGCTTTTTCGGCGATGGCTTTGGCAGTCGTGTGGCCTTCGGCGATGATCGTAAAGATGCTGAGTTCAATTCCCGTTTTGATTGCCTGGGTCTTTTGATAGGCGTTGAAGGTGTCGAATAAGAGTGCTGGGGTTGGTTGTTTTCCGGCTTGTGCTTCTGGAGCCATGACGATTCCTTTCGAAAAATGAATTATGAAGGGACGAGAAAGCCTAACGAAGAGTGTTGGAAAAGTCTAACGCGGGAGACTGAAGCGCAACCGTTCCCGGTTGCAATCCGTTTAGTCTCAAATCATGAACGTGGATGAGCGGCGTCAGAGTACCGACTTTAGTCGGGCCTTTTCTCGGACGCGGGGAAGAACCCAACTAAAGTTGGTACTCTGACGCCGGGAACTAATCAAATAACATTCGGCGTTTCGTTCGCGAATTGAAGGATTGCAAGCGGGGACGCTTGCGCTCCAGTCTTCAATTCAGATTCAGAGTAACGGGCTGGGCTAATCCTTCGATCGAAAGCACGAGCCCGCGCGGCAAGGCTACCGGATCCTTCTTCGGTGATTGGAAAATGATCAATCCCTGCCGGCGGCGTTCGGGATTTGCGAACGGTGTCTTCAGATCTAATTCGTAGGCGCGGAATTCTTTTTCAAAAACCTTGCGGGCATTTGGATTGTACAGCCTGATGTCATTCGCTTTCAGAATGCGCGAGACGGCGCTTTTCGCCGAGATTATTTTCCATTCCGTGCCCGCGGCGCCGTGAAGTTTGAGCCGAAGCTTTTTGAGTTCGATCGCTTCGCCGCCGTTGTGGACCATCTCCAGACGCACCGGCAGCAGTCCCGCCAGTTGCAGATTTGATTCGAACAATTCCTGGGTTTGCTCATCGCTTAGCAAAGGCGCGGCGCGAAATGTGACGACTCCGACGTTGGCGGTCGCGGCGGAGGCGGGCATCGCCGGAATTTCACTGACGGGTTTTACTTTGAAGAGCGAGTTGGTGCACGACGCTGTGAAGAGGAGCGCCAGCACGCCGAGAGCCAACAAAGCTGCGTTCCGATATTTCAATAGTACGTTCTGAAAACGAGGGCCGTAACTGCTGCGAGCGCGGACGTCCTCGTCCGCACACCGACGACATATTGTTGGATTGAGTGACAAGCTTCTTTCGCGCTTCGCGCTCATTGCGGACGAGGGACGTCCGCGTTTCCAGGAGAGAATTAGCTGGCGACTTGCACCGCGTCCGCAGCCGCGGTCGCGGCCATGCTGGAACCGATATGATGCAATTGCGTCGCGTCAATCATATTCAAGCCCTGTTCGCGCACACTCTTAAAGCCGGGCAGGATCTCGTTCACCGGCGCGCGCATTACTCCCTTGCTGCGCTTGTGACCCGTGAAATCAAGATAGAGGTGTTTGCGCATGAAGCGGTCCGGCACTCCCGCGAAACGGTAAAGCGGGTACTTGATCCCGTCGCCGAATAGCTTGCGGCCCAGCATGTAGTAATAGAGCGGGACGCCCAGCGAAAACTTCATGGTCGACGCAGAACCTTTCCAGAAGTTCAAGTTGTATTTCCAGCAGGTGTAGAAGAACTCCCACTGCAGGTCGGTCATCTCGATCAATTTTGCGCTTTCCTTCTTCTGCATCCGCGTGTCCTCGAGCGGAACGAAGAAGGTCGGCACAAACGTGCCTTTGGCGTCGCGCAGATCGTAAAGCAAATTCAGCGACTCTTTGGTGTCGGCATCGGTTTCCCCAGGCAAGCCGATAATAAAGGTGCAGAACGGAAACCAGTTGTGCTTGTTGAGCGTTTCCATTCCCTTCAGCACGACGTCGCGCCATTGCGGGGCTTTGTACGGATAGGCCTTGCCTTTCATGAAAATCTCGAAGAGGCGCGAGCTGCCCGTCTCCAAGCCGATGATTGGATCGGTCATGCGCTGATCCGCATCGGTTGATTCTTTGTGCTGGACGTGCGAGAAGGGAACAATCAAAGGCGTCAGCCGCTCGATGATGCTCGGATCCTTCACCACCGGGGCCATCGTGATATGCGACATTTGCAGCGTCTGGATCCCGGGAACGCTTTTCACGCTGCGCAGCATGTTTTCGAGCGCCGGCACGTTCGTTTCAAAGTTCGCGGCCTGCTCATAGAGAAACATGTCCTCAGTCGCGAGCATAACCTCAGTCGCGCCTTCGCGCGCGTTGACGCGCACGCTCTCCATGATGTGTTCGAGCGGGAATGAGCGGCCAACCTTTGTCGCGGGTCCACAGAATTGACAGCCACGGCCACAGCCGCGCGTGATCTCGACCACGCCGAATGTCGAGCGATGCTTAACGACCGGGATCTCTTCGACGGTCGGCTGCATGCTTTTGGGAACTTTTATGATCCGTTCGAGCGTGGGATCGCCGGCCATCATCCGGCGGAACAGTTCGCTGAACACTCTTTCGATCTCACCGTCGATCAGGTAATCGACGTTGAACTCGTCCAGACGTTCCGCGCGTTCCAATTGCCAGGCGCCGGGCCCTCCGATCACGATCTTTGGCCGGTACTTCTCGATCACCGGGTGCTTGACGATCTTGAGAAACTCGGCCGCGTTGACCGGAATCAGGTTTTTGCCGGCGATCTTGGAATAGACGTCCGTAGCGTAGGAAATGCCAAGCGGGTTGTGCGCATGAATTGCGACGACCTTAGTTTCGGGCCCGATAAACTTTTCCAGGTTCTCCAGGTAGCAAACAACGACATCATCTTCCGAGTACTCGCGCAGCAGTAACGTCTCGACCATCCGCAGTCCGTTTGGGACATACTTTGCGCGGCCGTCCGGCCATGATTCGTTATTCAACAAGTCCGGATCGCGCCACCTGTGGGCATGTTTGGCCGGAATTGTCGCTGATAGCATCTGCTGCCAAATGCTGTGCCGCCACTCACTCGCCTCGCTCGACGATGCGGTCAAAACTATTTTAGGTGAACCCAAAGGAGGCCTCCAGCAAGGTACCGCGAATCAAAGGAGTCCGTGTAACGCGCGGATTCTAGCATCTGATCTGCATACTGCCAAGCTTTATGTACAGGAGCGTTTGACCCGCCAAATGGCATAGTACCGTCGGGCCTGGCTGTGGTATAGTCCGCACGACCCTTGGATCGAAAGCGTACCGAATCTTGACCTTGATAACTACTATTCTTATCCCTTCTGGCCTTATCAAAAGCAATATCCGGGCGTGACGGCCCTACAATCGGGAAAGCGGCAAATGAAAATTCTTCTCTACAATCCTGACAATGGCGTGACTAAAAACTTCATGCCGCACCTTTGGATGTTCCTGCTGAAGGCGCTGACGCCTGCTGAGCATGAAGTTGTTCTCATCGACGGGAACGCCAAGCCGATGAACGATCGCGAGCTGGTTCAGTTCATCAAGGATGAAGGGATCGGACTGGTCGGGATCGGCGCCATGACGCGCATGATCCAAAAGGCCTACCGGGTCGCCGATGCAGTTCGCGCGGCCGGTATCCCGGTGGTGATGGGCGGTCCGCACGTGACGGAAGAGCCGGACGAAGCATTGGGCAAAGATGGTGGGCCAAAGCATGTCGATGCGGTGGCACTGGGCGAGGCCGATGAAACGTGGCCGCTGATAATCGAAGATGCCGCGCGCGGTGAATTGAAAGAGATCTATGCGCCGGTCGATCTCGCTGGGAAAGAACAGAAGCCAAGCCTGCAACCGTACCCGGTGATTCCCTGGGACACGATCGATCTTGATCAATTTAATTTTGTGCCAAAGTTCGTGCGACGCATCACCGAAAGATACGGCAGCGGCGTCAGTTACTTTAATACGATTCCGATGGAGTCAGGTCGGGGCTGTCCCTACGGATGCGAGTTCTGCACGGTGACCGGATTCTTTGGCGACTCGATCCGCTTTCGCTCGAATGAAAGCGTCGTGAACGAGTTGCTGCTTCTGAAGCAACGCGCGGAAAAGGATCGCGGCAAGATCACCATCTTCTTCATCGACGATAATTTCGCCATCAACAAGAACCGCACGAAATCTCTTTTGCGCGACATCATCGCGGCGAATGCGCAGCTGCCGTGGATTGCGCAAATCAGCGCGAACCTGCTGCGCGACCTTGAGCTGCTCGATCTGATGCAGGAGGCGGGATGCAAGTGGGTCTTCATCGGCATGGAGTCGATCGACGCGGGAAGTTTGGCCGGCGTCGCCAAGAGTTTTAATAAGCCGGAAGAATACGCGACGGTCCTGAATAATCTGGCGCAGCGAGGCATCTATGCGATGACCTCGTTTATCTTTGGCCTCGACAACGATACGCCCGGAGTCGCGGATCGCACTCTGAAGCATATCGAGACGTGGCCTCCGGGTATGCCGCTTTTCAGCCCGCTGGTCCCTTTGCCGGGGACGCCGACTTACAAAAAACTGGGAGCTGAAGGTCGTTTGACGCGGCCGAAGCATTGGCTGAACTTCGCTCACAACAAAATGGCCCACACGCCTCTCAGGATTTCGAGCGAGGAGGTTCAGCGCGAGCTGGACAAGGCCTGGAGCACTTCATACAGCCCGGAAAATAATCAGAAGGCGATCGATTGGTTCGGCGGTCGCGAAATCAACGATCAGATCATGCATTTCGTGATGCGCATGTTCTTCCGTGGTATCTATTTCCCGCAGCGAAACGCGCGCGTCTGGACCAAGCTCGTAGCACAGAACCGCAAGCCTTTGCTCCAACTGATTAAGGGTGGTTACGGCAAGTACAAGGAAGGCCGCCGGTCGGCGCCGATTGCCACGGTCACGAATCCCCTCAGCTAAAGGTACGCACGCCTCCGGCGTGCTTTCAGGAGGAGCACGCCAGAGGCGTGCGCACCTTCCGCAGCGCAACTGTGCGCGGAATGCCCTGAAGATCCTTTCGTATTTCAACTAGTTCCCACGTGATGTGATCCACGATCTGCTTGATCGCCTCTGCCTGATCGATTCCAATCTCAAAAACCAGGTGACCGCCCGATCGCAGGAACCTCGGCGCATCATTCAAAAGCCGGCGAATGACCCGGAGGCCGTCTGGACCGCCATCGAGCGCCACTTGTGGTTCGTGCCGGACCTCGCGCTGCAGGTCTTTCAAATCATCAACCGGCACATAGGGCGGATTGGAAACGATCAAATCGAAACGCTCTGCGGAATCAATCGCGGAAAACAGATCGGACTCGACCAGTCGCAAACGATCAATGACCTGATGCCGCTCGGCATTTCTTTTCGCCACCGCCAAAGCCGCCGGTGAAAAATCGACTGCGACGGCCCGCGCTTGTGGTAACTCGTGCAGCAGGGAAATCGCGATGCATCCCGAGCCGGTTCCGATATCCGCGAAGCTGAGACCTGGTTCGTGCTTCAGAAGTTCCGATGCGACCTCCACGATCAATTCTGTTTCCGGACGAGGAACCAAAACGTCGGGCGTCAGCTCAAAATCCAGTTTGAAGAACTCCTGATGGCCGGTGAGGTATTGCAGCGGCTCGCCCTGGGCGCGACGTGAGACCAACGATCGAAATCTCTTGAGCTGATCGACCGAAACAATCTCTTCAGGATGGGTAATCAAAAAAGTATGATCACAATTCAGCAGGTGCATCAAAAGCAGGCTGGCTTCGGTTCGTGGCTCAGCAACGGAATTGCGGGCCAGCGTCTCTGCGCCGTCGCCAAGAGCTTTTTTTATTGTGACGCTCATCTTCGGATTAGCTTCTTATGACTGAAATTTATTGCTCGTTGCACAATTCTATATTAGGCTTGGCGGCGCAACGTAAAGCATGGCGCAAGTCTTGCACTCCATTGGTCGCAAATTTGGAATTTGGGCCAATGGTTTCGCCGGAACCGCGACGGCATTGAGACTATACTTTGAGTAGCACGAAGCGAGTCTCGTTTCTTCCCGTACGGACGGCGAAACCTCTGGGCCATGTGCCTGGAGGTTTCGCAGTTCAAAGGCGGAGCTCTAGCATTTTGGCTGAAGGAGACGTCTCCTAAAACATGAGCACCCTGGCGAAAAGCTTTCTACTATTTGCGCTGAATTGGTTGGATGCGCAACTCACCCTTTTCTGGATTCACAACAACATTGCTACCGAAGGAAACGGGCTGATGGATCAGTTGCTGCGGATTGGTGACGGTCCTTTCATGTTTGTGAAGTTGGGCATCGGCGCCTTCGCGGCTTACACCCTTTACCGGGCTTCGCATTTGCCGCTGGCTCGTCACGGCATGCGGCTGGTGCTTTCGGTTTACGGACTGCTGATGATGACGCATGTAGCGACGGGCATGTTTGCGCTCGGCTGGACCGAACCGCTCGCCGTCGTTAGTTATATCAGCAAAGTTCCGCTCACGCTGATGACGCTTTTTTCCTGATTTGTTTTACCTTCCCGAGAGCGCCGTCCCGCCCTTATTTCTGATTACTTTGGAACCTGCCAGGCCGCCCGCGCGTTTTGCAAATGCGCGTTGCACAACCGTAAACTATCGACAATGCATCAGAGCAACGGACATAAACTCAGGAGTTTTTGGCTATGTATAGAATAACGGCCCGCCAGGTTTTGGTAATTGCATTCACTTCCGCGGTGCTCGCCGCGGTCACGGTTTTGGGCGTTCAGCAATTGTCCAGCCGCTTTCAACCTTTTTCTTCGGCGCTGAATGTCGCCGAGCCCGCGAATATCACCGATCCTTCGCTGGCCACCGACGAACAGAACAACATCGAGGTTTATAAGTCCATTGCTCCGGGCGTGGTCTACATCCAGTCCACCACCACCGTGCGGGACTTCTTCGGCTTGTTCTCCAGGCAAGCGGAAGGCGCCGGTTCGGGATCGATTATTGATGCCCAGGGAAACATTCTGACGAACTATCACGTGATTGCCGAAGCCGAAAAGTTGACGGTGAGTTTCGGCAGCGGCCGGGAATATCCGGCGCGCGTCGTGGGAAAAGATCCGGACACGGACCTCGCCGTAATAAAATTATTGGAAACGCCAAAGGAACCCTTGACTGTCGTGCCGCTGGGCGATTCAGACAAGCTAATCGTTGGACAGAAAGTTTTGGCGATTGGAAATCCCTTCGGACTCGACCGGACTTTGACCACCGGAGTGATCAGCGGATTAGAGCGGCCGATCCAGGCTCAGAACGGTAGAAAGATTGAGGGCGCCATTCAAACCGACGCTTCGATCAATCCGGGCAACTCTGGTGGCCCGTTGCTTGACTCGCATGGCCGCATGATTGGGATCAACTCACAAATCGAATCGCCGTCGGGCGCGTCCGCAGGCGTTGGCTTTGCTATCCCGGTGAACATCGCCAAGCGAATTGTGCCTCAGCTCATACGGAACGGCGCCGTGCTGCGGCCCAACCTCAGCATCGAAATGCGAAATGTCTCGTCGTTTGGTCCGCAGGCGCATCTGCCCGTTTCTGATGGTGTTGTGATTTGGTATGCACGTCCGGGAGGCGCGGCTGCCAACGCCGGCCTGCGCGGTCTCGTCCAGACTGAAGATGGCGACGTTGAGCTGGGAGACATAATCGTTTCCATGGATGGACAAAAAGTTGCCAGCAAGGACGACATTTACAAGGTCCTCGACAAGCATCAGATCGGCGATACGATTAGTGTCGAGATTGTTCGCCGCGGTCGAAACATGAGCGTGCCGGTGAAATTGACTGACGCGCCGGCCACCAGGCGGCGAGGTTATGGAGAAGAATAGAACTCGCCTGGTTCCCTCGATCAAAAACGCGCGTCGTTTAAGCGGCGCGCGTTTTTCATTTCATCATCGTTAAATTTCTTAGCCTGGCGGCCAGATCATCTCGCGTCCGCCAAGGACGTGCACGTGCAGGTGGAATACTGACTGGCCGGCGCCACGGCCGGTATTGATTACCGTGCGATAGCCGCCGCTCTCAGATAATCCATGATCGTTGGCCACGCGGGCCGAGATTCTCAGCAGGTGGCCCAACAGCGATTCATCCTTTTGTGAAGCATCATCGAGCGACTCGAGGTGCTCGCGCGGAAGAACCAGCAAGTGGGTTGGGGCCTGTGGGTTGATGTCACGCACGACGACGCACCGGTTGTCCTGATACACCACGTCGGCGGCGGCAGTCCCCGCCAGAATCTTACAAAAGAGGCAATCTTGTTCGCTCATGTGTGCGCTACTCTACGCGATGATGTCGTCAACTTTCAACTGTGTCTACGCCGTCGAGTCGATTTCATCTGATGTTAATGGCGAGGTAACCGACTCGCGCACGCGCTCGATGTCGGCCCCGACAGCGTTCAATTTAGTTTCGATTTTTTCGTAGCCCCGATCGATGTGATAGACGCGATCGATTATGGTCTCGCCGTCCGCGACCAGTCCCGCCAGGACCAAACACGCCGAGGCGCGCAGGTCAGATGCCTGCACGCGCGCGCCGACCAATTTACTGGGGCCATTGACAATCGCCTTTTCGTGACCGATCTGGATTCGCGCGCCCATGCGCTGCAGCTCTGACGCATGCATGAAACGGTTCTCGAAAATTGTTTCCGCGATTACCGATCGTCCGGCCGCCTGCGTCATCAGCGTCATGTATTGGGCCTGCATGTCGGTGGGAAAGTGCGGATAAGGTTCCGTAGTCAAATCACCCGCGTGCAACCCGCGCGAGCTGCGACGCGCATGCAGCGTGCTCTGATTGACCTCTTCGATCTCCACGCCGACCTCGCGCAGTTTTCCGATGATGCGATTGCAATGCTCCGGATTGCAGTCCTTGATTTCCAGCTCGCCACCGGTTATCGCCGCCGCCACAATAAACGTTCCCGTTTCGATGCGATCCGGAATGATTGTGTGCTGCGCGCTGCTGAGTCCTTCAACACCGTCAATTTGAATTGTTGGCGTCCCGGCCCCGCGCACGCGCGCACCCATCTTGTTTAGAAGTTCGGCAAGATCCTTAACCTCGGGCTCGCGCGCCGCGTTATGCAGAATCGTCTCGCCGCGCGCCAGCGTTGCGGCCATCATCAAATTTTCAGTGCCAGTCACGGAGACTTTCTCAAAGCTGATTTCCGCGCCCTTCAATCCATCTTCGGGCGCCCGCGCCACGACGTCGCCGGCTTCGAGATAGACTTCAGCGCCCATTTTCGAGAGTCCCGCGAGGTGCAAATCAATCGGGCGCGCGCCGATGGCGCAGCCGCCGGGCAGCGAAACGCGCGCTTTGCCGAATCGAGCAACCAGCGGACCCAGCGCCAGGACCGACGCGCGCATCGTCTTCACCAACTCATACGGCGCCGCCATTAACTCGACGTTCGCCGCGGATATCTTGTGTGTGCGCAACTCGGGCGTGAGCACATGCGCGCCGAGGTCTTCCAGCAGCCGGCGCATCGTGATGATGTCGCGCACGTACGGGATGTTGTGAAGCGTGATTGTTTCCGGCGTCAGAATGGCCGCAGCCATGCAGGGCAGCGCAGAATTCTTTGCGCCGCTGATCGACACGCGGCCCTTGATCGAATTGCCGCCACGAATGCGAAATTTATCCACGTTGGCAGATTAATAGAAAACTCTAACTTCGACCAGTTTTAACCAGGGGGCGATAACACAAAACGATTCCAGTCAAAAAAGAAGCCGCGCCGAGAAGTGCCGGTGCGAGGTGGACCAGGTCGACGTAACCAACGGCCGGATGAACGGCGATGGCTGTTGTAAAGCCCACAATTCCGGCAAAGCACAAAACCTGCCACAGGCTCTTGCGCGGTTTGCCGCACCAAACACAGAACAGGACAACTATCCCGGTCGTGCAGATCGCGCCGCCAAATCCTGCCCGGTCATGGGCGATCAATGGCACCAGACGTGGGCTGACCGTGCGAAAGTTTTCCTCAGCCATGCCGATGAAAATCAAATCTTGTGGCACGAACACCCTGGTCATTCCCACGATCATTACGGTAAGACCTCCGGCGATCATTCCGGCGGCAGTGACAAGTAGCAACGCGCGGCCAATCCCAAACGACGAGGACCAGCGAATCGACGTCCCCGGTCTGAATAAGGCCTTTATGTTTGTTGACGGCTTAAGCTGAGCCCGCGACTTAACCAGCCCGGCAATGAAGCAGGGAATCAATAGTAACGTGGCCGCGCCATGCCAGGTGTCGAGATAACCGTAGCCAAGATAAGCCAGGAAGCTCGCAAAGCCGGCGATGCCGCTGACTGTGAAGAGCCACCAGGCCCAGGCTTCACCGTCGCGCAAAGGGAACGCGGCCAGCCAAATGTAGAGCGAGCCCAGCGCGATGAGGGCGCCACCGAACGACACTCGATCATGGAACATGAAATAAACGATGCGACAGCTTTGCACTCCGCAAAGTTGCTCAGCGGTCAGGCCGAGATAATGAACATCGTGGGGAAGAAAACTTCGCGTCACAGAAAGAAAGAGCGCAAAGCCTCCGGCCATAACCAGGCACAGCCCGGCGAAGATCAACAATGGGCGGCCATCACCAATGAGCGCCGGAAGGAATCCTCGATTTGAATCTGCGGCCGTCATTTCGGCACTTGTGACAACAGACTTAGGATTTGTTCGGTAATGATTTCGGTAGAATCTGAATCCCGAACCGCGATGTGCTGTTCAGCCAGGGCATAATCGCCGCGTCGAGTATCGTAACGAGCCAGAGCAGCTTTGCGATCCGGCGCGAGAGGACGATTGGTTTTTCCGCCTTTGATACGCTTCCAACATAATTCGAATGGCGCATCGAGCCAGACCGTCAGGCAATCATGAAGTGCGATGACTGTCCGATTCGCGGCAACGGTCCACGTTCCGCCGCCGAGCGCTATGACGCGAACGGCGTCGTTGTGAAGGACATCGTTGAGTGCGCGTGTTTCGATTTTGCGAAACGATTCTTCGCCATCGGCTTCGATGATTTCTGCGGGCGACCGGCCGGTCTGCTCGGCGATGAATGAGTCAAGGTCGGTGAATCCGCAGGTTAATTCTCGGGCGACCTGCCGCGCGACAGTTGTTTTGCCGCAACCCATGAAGCCAAGAAGTACAATGCGACGATTTGTCATGCCGGGGGTGCAGACATCCTGCCTGCATCGGCGAGGCACAGCCTCGCCGTAAATAAGAAAAGGATATCGGCCGGAAAGGCAAAGCCTTTCCGCAGTGTGCTGCGGCAGAGCCGCTTGAACAATGGAGTCGGAGTAAGAATCATCGAGTTCAATTCTCAACGACCGAGCTCAGCAAATCAAAAAACTCCGGAAATGAAACTGCCACACACTCTCCATCGTTGATTTCAGTTTGGCCTTCAGCCAGCAGCCCGGCTATCGCGAAAGCCATCGCGATGCGGTGATCGCCGCGCGGGTCGATGACTGCGCCATGCAGGCGGGTGGGACCGCCGGCGCGCAGACCATCGTCGAACTCTTCCACTTCGGCGCCCATCGCTCTTAAGCCTTGCACTGTGGCTGAAATTCGATCCGATTCTTTCACGCGCAGTTCTTGGGCCTGGCGAATCTCGATACCGCCGTCGATTTGTGATCCGACTACAGCCAGCAACGGAAGCTCGTCAATCAATTGAGGGATCAGTGATCCCTCGATCATAAAAGGCACCGCGCGATCGGGGGCAGCCTGACTCACGAGCCCGCCGCGAACATCGATCTTACCAACGGGTTCGTTGCTTTGGTCCTGAACATCATCGACTGTGATATCGAGCCCTAGCCCGCGAAGTTGTTCCAGAAAGCCTACGCGCGTCGGATTCAGTCCAACGTTTGTTAGTTGTAAGGATGAACCCGCGAGCAAGGCTGCGGCCGCGATGAAATAAGCAGCGGACGAAGGGTCACCGGGAATTGAGATGTCGCACGCATGCAATTGCGCGAGCCCTTTCACGGCGGCGAAGCGAGCGTTCATCCGTTCGCGTTCAGGAATTCCCGTTTCGATTGGCGCGCCGAACAGTTTCAGCATGCGTTCGGTGTGATCGCGCGTTGCTTCGTTCTCGATTACGGTCGTCCTTCCCTCGGCATTTAGTCCGGCCAGCAGAATGCATGACTTGACTTGCGCGCTGGCGACCAACAACTCGTAGTCGATGGCCTTGAGCGGTTGCCGCCCCTCGACAATCAAAGGCGCGCGGCCGTCATGCGACGAAATTCGCGCGCCCATCATTTCCAGCGGCTCGATGATTCGCTGCATCGGGCGCGACCGAAGGGACGCGTCGCCCGTCAGCGTCGATGCGAAATTCCGCCCGGCCAGGATTCCGGCGATCAGGCGCATCGTCGTGCCGCTGTTCCCGCAGTCGAGTGGTTCACTTGAAGCGTGCAACCCGTTACTGCCAACGCCGTGAATTACAACCTCAGCGCCGTTTTGCTCAATTCGTACTCCAAGTTGCCGCAGGCATGAAAGCGTCGTCGCGCAATCCGCGCTGGTCGAGTAGTTACTGAGATGCGAAACTCCGTTGGCGATCGCGGCGATAAGCGCCGCGCGATGCGAGATTGATTTGTCGCCGGGGACCGTTAATTGGCCGCGAATTCTCTTTGCGGGTTGAATGATCACTGGGCGAATCTTAACCTCATTTGGTCCCGGTGACGCAAACTTTGGAGTGCGCCTGCAGAGCGAAGCGGCGACGGCTGACTGGAGCGCAAGCGTCTCGCTTGCCGACTGAAGCTTCACAACCCATTGAATGCAAGCGGGACGCTTGCGCTCCAGTCGTTGCCGCATCGCTCTCCGGCGCACTCCAAACGCAAAGTCGCAAACACGCAAAGAAAACCGCAAAGTAGTAGACTTGCGGCGACCCCACTTTCTTGACACGCGACTAGCGGCCATGTTACACGAACGTCTTCCGTTCGAATTATTACCAGCTGCCGAACCGCGAATCCCCGGCGAGAAAGGCCGCGCCTTTTTTGTGACCGATCAAACGACTCGACTCGTTTTGCCCAGCCACATTGAGGCGGTTGCGGATGCGGCCGCCACGGTGACGAATTTCATCCGGAACTGCGGCGCCCCGGAAGAATCGGCTTTCGGAATCGAAATGGCCGTACGTGAAGCCGTCACCAACGCGATGGTTCACGGCAACCAGGAGGACGAAGCCAAGTCGGTTGAGGTCATCTTCAACTGCCACGAAAACGAGTTGGAAGTTGAAATCCGAGATCAAGGTCAGGGATTCGATCCGGGCGAGGTTCCCGATCCGACGAATCCGGAGAATCTCATGAAGACCTCGGGCCGCGGAATTTTTTTGATGCGTACCTTCATGGACGAGATCGAGTGGCGAAACCGGCCCGAAGGTGGAACAGTAGTACGAATGACGAAGCGATTTTAGATTTTTTATTTCAGATTTTTGATCGAGTGGCTGCTCAGATTAGGAAGAATCAAAAATCGGCAATCAGAAATCGAAAATAAGGTAGGAGAATCCTGAATCATGGCAGAACTTAATATTCGCGAGCGACAGGCCGGCGACGTCACGGTCCTCGACATGGACGGCCGCATTACGATTGGTGAGGGCAGCGTGGCTCTGCGCAGCGCCATCCGCCGTCTGTTGGAGGAGGGGAAGAAAAAGATCCTCTTGAACCTGGCCGGCGTTGGTTATATTGATTCGAGTGGCATTGGCGAGTTGGTTTCCAGCTTCACGGCCATTAATAAGGAAGGCGGTCAACTAAAACTCCTGAGTCTGACTCAGAAGCTTCAGGACCTGCTCACAATTACGAAACTTTTGACCGTCTTCGACGCGTACGATACGGAAGCGGACGCGCTGAGCAACTTCAACTAACGGGTGTTTGATGAAGATCGGCATCCGATGCTGTAGCGCGGGAGGATCTGGATAAATGGCACAACTAAACATTAAGCAAAGACAGGCAGGTGACGTGGCGATTTTGGATCTCGACGGCGAGGTCCGCATAGGCGATAGTGCGACGGCTTTGCGCGGGGCGATTCGGGAATTGGTCGCGGCCGGCAATAAAAAGATTCTGCTGAATTTAGCAGGCGTGCGCTACATCGATTCAAGCGGCATCGGCGAGTTGATTGCGAACTACACGACCGTCGGTCGGACTGGCGGCCAGCTCAAACTCCTCAGTCTGACGGACAAGGTTCAGGATCTTTTGGTGATCACGAAACTGCTGACCGTTTTTGACGTTTACGAAACGGAAGCTGAAGCGCTGAGCAGCTTCAATTAGTTTGAGCACAAATACGAGTAACTCAAGCGCGGCCCAGTGAATTCGCTGGGCCGTTTTCCTTGGTAGGACTTGCCGTGAGACCGGGCAGTAGCCCGACCGTAAGGGAGGGCGTTGCAGATACTACCTTCACGCCCTCCCTCACGGTCGGGCTACTGCCCCGTCTGAGCTCCGTGCGCTTATGTTAGACTGGCGGCTCTCTGAGAAATGAAACGCGACAAATTCGATAAGGCGGCAAGCGACGCAATCGCGGAAGTCATTCGCGAAGTTGAAAAGCACACGAGCGCGGAATTGGTGATCGTCGTGCGCGGACGCTCAGGGACTTATCGGCACGCCGATTACCTGTTTGGGGCGACGCTAGCGTTGATTGGCCTTGTCTTCGTGCTTTTCTCTCCCATTGAATTTCACACCTATTGGATTCCTTTCGACGTCGTGGTGCTCTTTGTAGCAGGCGCGTGGATTTCATCTCGTGGTGATTGGATCCGGCGCACACTGACGACTAAAAAGTCTCGGGCCAACGCCGCGCGCACCGGCGCGGCCGCGATGTTTTATGAAGCCGGCATCGCCAACACCTCAGCCGAGAACGGCATGCTCATTTATTTGTCACTCCTCGAACGTCGCCTGGAAGTGATCGCTGACCGCGGAATTCTCAAAGCGGTCCCGCCGCTCAAATGGAACCAAAGCGTATTTGAATTGAAGCAGGTGGGCAGACAACCGTCGCCGGATGAATTTATCAAAGGAGTCCGAAGTTTAGGAAAACTGCTGGCCGTGCATCTACCCGCCACGGGCGAAAATCCAAATGAACTGGCGGATGGGCCGCGCATCGAATTGAAATGAACCCTCTTAGATCTGGAATTTTGAATTTGAAATTCCGTCACTTGCTCACCTGCGTGATCGCAGTGTGTGCCGGTGGTCTCGCCGTTGTGTTTCTCGCAACGGAAGTCCTGGCCCGCGTCGGCGGCGGCCAATCTTATGGCGGAGGCAGCGGTGGTGGTGGCGGCGGTGACGGCGGCGGGGCCGGCGCGCTGGTCTACATCCTGGTGCGATTTCTGATCTGGCTGACCTTTGAGCATCCAGCCATTGGTATCCCGCTCGACATCATCGTCATCGGTTTGGTGATCTATTGGTTTCGCCGGCGCACCGATCAGGAGGCGAAGATTACGGCCGCGGTGCCGCAGCTTGATGCAGCGTCAACAGCGATGCAGCAACAGGGCGTGCAGAGGTCTTTCAATCAACTGCGACGTTTTGATCCAAACTTTTCCGAAATTATCTTTATCGATTTTTGTTACGCGCTTTATGGACGCGCGCACGAGGCGAGAGGGCGCGGCCCCAAAGCGCTCGACGACCTCTCACCCTACCTTAGCCAACCGGCGCGCGCGGCCCTGCTGCAACAGAATCCGCATCTGAAAGCGGTGGAGGGAATCATTGTCGGCGCGATGCAAATCATCAGCGTCCGTGGTTTGGACACTCAGACAGTTACGATCGAAGTTCAATTCGACGCCAACTATACCGAGGTCGTGGACGGAAAGCAGATGACCTACTACGTCGTCGATCGCTGGCAGTTCGAGCGCAAGCGCGAAGTGCTTTCTCCGACGCCGGAACAAGCTACGGCGCTTCACTGTCCGCGTTGCGGCGCGCCTTTGCAAAAGGACACGAACGGCGCCTGCGCGTTCTGTGGCACGAAGGTCGAGAGCGGCGAGTTCCAATGGTACGTGCGTTCGGTTTCGACGCTTAATCGCGAAGCCAAAGGTCCGCTGCTGACCGGCAATGTCCCGGAAGTCGGCACGCGAAATCCAACCATCCTGCAACCGAATTTCCCGGCCGTGCGCGCGGCCTTTGAACAGAATAATCCGTCCTTTGATTGGGCGGATTTTCAGGCGCGGGCGCGAATGATTTTCAATGAGCTTCAGGAAGCCTGGTCGACCTTGAAATGGGAACGCGCGCGGCCTTTTGAGACCGACAATATTTTCCAGATGCATCGGTATTGGATTGAGGCGTACCAGCGCCAGGGCCTGCGGAACGCGCTCGATCAATGTCAGATTCTGGCGATGCAACCGACCAAGATCAAAGTTGACGCCTTTTACAATTCAATCACCTTGCGCATTTTTGCTCGCGGTTATGATTACACCATCGACCAGGCCGGCAAGGTGGTCGGTGGCTCGAACAAGAACCCGCGGGAATGGAGCGAATACTGGACCTTCGTGCGGTACAGCAAGGCCAAGCCGGCCGCAGCTCGCGCCGATTTGAATTGTCCCAACTGTGGCGCGCCGCTGAAAGTAAATGCTGTGGGTATTTGCGAATTCTGCAGCGGCAAGATTACTTCGGGTGAATTTGATTGGGTGCTCTCAAAGATTGAGCAGGACGAAAGCTATGCCGGCTAAGCAAGTGTCACAAGCTCGCGCGTCAGTACCATCCCGTAAGCGGATGGGTTAATCATGCAACCATCGTCGCGAATCCCCGCTAATCTCCTTATTCCACCTGCTGACGCAGGTGGTACTGACTTCAGGCCTCGAAGATCGATTCTCTGGCCCAAAGTTTGCTCTGGCTTTTGCTTCCTGGCCCACCGCGCTCAGAAGCTTGACGCCTCGCAAGAGGGCTTGCTATTCTCAAACCAGTTCAGGAACAACCCGATTATCTTTCTCTCGTTGAAACGTTTTTTCGTCTCTTAGCCGCACACACAATGCGTCTAGTCTGGTGCTCGTAAAACTGTCGGAGGTGTTAAGGTGGGCTTCAAGGTCGGCCAGAAAGTCGTTTACCCCAATCACGGCATCGGTACCATCGAACAGATCGAACAGAAGCAAATCGGGGCGGTAGCGCTCCCCTTTTACACGCTTCGCCTTGCCGCAACGAATTCCCTCGTTTTGGTCCCCGTCTCAAACGCGTCGGAAGTCGGGCTGCGTCGGCCCATCTCTTCCGTCGAATGCGAGTCGCTTTTCAAGGCATTAGCTGACGACTTTAGTACGCCGGCGAATGATTGGAAGGATCGGTTCAAAGAATTTTCCGATAAGATGCGCACCGGAAATATCTTTGAAGTCGCCGATGTGCTCAAACATCTCAATTTTCTGAGCCAGATCAAACCGCTCTCGTTCCGTGAACAACGGATGTTTGAGCGTTCTCGCTATCTGGTGGTTTCAGAGCTTGCCGCCGTGTGCCGCCAGCCCGAATGCAGCATCGAGCCCCGTGTAGATGCCGCGTTGGCGCAGGCCTGTACACGACACGACCGGCGATCTAACGGCCGCGTGCGCGTGGCAGCAGCCGGCGCACACTGAAAAATAACTCAATCAGAAAAAGAACCGAGGGCGCAGTTGCGCCTCCCGGTGATGTTGTGCCCGGTGACGTGTTAAGATGTGCAAGTTTGCTCCCACCACCTAAGTTACGCGATGGATGATCCTGCTAGTTTTGTGCTCGCCTTTTCGGCTGACGAAGTCCCCGCGTCATCCTTTTCAGTGATTGTCATCAAGCTGTTGGCGGTGCTGTTTTTCGTCGTAATTAACGGCTACTTTGTGGGCGCTGAATTTGCCCTGGTGGCCGCGCGCCGCACACGCCTCGAAGCCCGAGCCGCGGCCGGTAGTCGCCGGGCCGCCGCCGCGCTGCGGCTGCTGGACGATCCCACGCTTTTCATAAACGCCTCGCAACTGGGAATCACGATCGCGTCCCTCGCCCTGGGATGGCTGGGTGAGCCGGCGTTCGTCGCCCTGCTGCAACCGATTACCTCGCGCGTCGCTCCGGCAGGCACTGCCGCGTACGTCGCGCACGTGATCGCAATCGTCATCGCATTTTCATTAATCACTTTCCTGCACATGGTGCTGGGAGAGCTGATGCCGAAAATGATCGCGCTCGAGCGTGCCGAAGGCTTGGCATTATTCACCGCGCGGCCGCTGGAGCTGTTCGCCAAGATTTTTCAATGGCCGCTGTGGATCTTTAATAAGGCTGGCGCCGTCCTGGCCCGACTGCTGGGATTGAAATCGTCTCTTCAGCACACGGCCGTTTATAGCGAGGACGAGCTGCGGCGTCTGGTCGATATCTCTCGCGAGAGTGGACACCTGCGCGCGGAAGAGCGCCGCCTGATTCATCGCGTCTTTGAATTCTCAGACACGCTGGTGCGCGAAGCGATGGTCCCGCGTCCGGCGATCGCCGCATTGTCGGTCAACTGTACGCTGGATGACATCATTAAGGCTTTTCAGGAGAACCGTTATTCGCGCCTACCGGTCTATCGCGACTCGATGGACAACATGATCGGCTTTATTCACAGCAAAGATTTGATGCCTTTCCTTGGCCGGCCGCAGGACTTCAAACTGGAATCCGTGCTGCAACCGGCAATGTACGTTGTTGACACGGCGCGGCTGGAATATGTGCTGCGGCAGATGCAGAAAGCCAAGTCACATTTTGGTTTTGTGGTTGACGAACATGGCGGCATCGAAGGCATCATCACGCTCGAAGATTTGCTGGAAGAAATCGTGGGCGATATCTCAGATGAACACGATGAAGAGGTTAACGAGCAGATCACTCCCATCGATGAAAACACCTACCTGTTGGACGGCGCGCTGGCCGTGCGCGATCTGAATCGCCGCTTGAAAACTGAGTTACCTGAATCTGAGGCGTACACGACGATCGGCGGATTTCTGATGAGCGTGGCCGGCCATATTCTGCAACCCGGCGAGGTAATCGAGCATGAAGAGCTGCGCTTTGAAATCGAGAAGGTCGAGCGAAGACGTTTGCTTCAGGTGCGTTTGCAGTTACCCGAAAAGAAAATCGAGGCCGAGACGGCTGCCTAGACTGGAGCGGTAAATTATTCGCCGGCCCGAAACAGGTTGCTGCTGAAACGGTTCTGCTTGTCGAACCAGGTGCGTTGCAAATCAAACCCGCTCTTATTTCCCAGTGTTCGCAGACCTTCCGGGTCAAACTTGTACGCGTTCTCCATGTGAATTCTTTCCCCGGCATTAAAACTCAGGCTTAATTCCAGACCGCGGACGTCGACGGTTTGCGCGCGCAGGCTTTCCAGATAGATTTCCACGCGGCCGAGCGCTTCGTTATAAAACGAGCGCAAGCCGAAGGCCCACAAATCGAAATTCGCTCCCAGTTCTCGATTGATGCGCTCGAGCTCGTTCACGATGAAGGCACGCGTCACGCCCAACGAATCGTTATAGGCGGCTTCCAACGTCGCGGGCTCTTTTTTCAGATCGGCTCCCAGCAGGAGTGCGTCTCCCTGGCGCAGCATTTTGCGGATCGCCCGCATGAAGTTCAGCGCATCGTCGGGCTCGAAATTTCCTATATTCGATCCCAGGAACAAAACCAGCACTGGTTCTTTGCTCTCGAGCTTGAGTGTTTCAAGAGCCTGAAAATAATCGGCGGCGTAGGCGTCGATGCGCAATTCAGGATACGAATCGAGCAGTGCATGCGAACTCTCTTGCAACGCCGAGGTCGAAATATCTATCGGCACGAAAAGAAGTTCGCCTCGTTGCCGGATGAGCGCCTCGATGATCCTTGTCGTTTTCTCAGCGCTGCCGCTGCCGAGTTCGATCAGAGTTTTGCATTCAGGGATTGCAGCTACGATTTCTTCGGCATGACTCGTGAGGATTTCATCTTCGGCCCGGGTCAGATAATACTCATCAACCTCGCAAATCGCCTCGAACAGGCGCGAACCAAGTTCGTCGTAGAGGTACTTTGGAAACAGCTGTTTCGGATTCGAATTCAGCCCACGCTTTACGTCCTGGGCAAACTCCATCTGCCCGTTTCTGATTGCCAGATCGTGAATGATTAGACGTTTGCGAGGATGGTCCGGTGATGTTTGAGGCGTCAAGTGAGTCTCCGATCGTCAGCTCAGGGGGAAGTAAGCGATTTGAATTGGCTCTGTTGGAGACGGATTATACGCGCCGCATGCCAGAAACAAAAAGGGCAGTCGAGCCGAAACTCAACTGCCCACCAAGTTAGGTCTGGCCGCGACAACCGCGGTTGCAGGCCCTAAATAATTACGCCACGTGACTTGAGCACACGGGGCTTGCGACTGGGGACCTTCACATCAATTGAAGGCACAACGATGCGCGGCATTCTGATATTCACATTGGGGATCGTGGGAATTTCGATCGAAGGAATCACAACGCTTTTCGCGCCCCTCGTTCCCGGCCGCAGGAGCCAGGTTGGGTGATCGCTCTTTTCCGGCGTCAGCGTCACGGTCCGCATATTTTTGTCGCGCACAATCGTCAGCGAGACATCGCCGGTTTCTTTCTTGGTGAGCGCGTGCGTGAGGTCGCTGGGCGACGAAACTTTCTCGCCGTCGAGCGCCGTAATCACGTCGCCGGCTTTCAATCCGGCTTTCGCGGCCGGACTGTTTTCCGTCACCGAGGTGATCAAAACGCCGCCGTCTTTGACACCGAAGTATTCAGCCAACTGTTTGCTTAACGTCTGGGTGCTGACGCCGATGCGACGATTGCCGAACGCGAATACGAAGTTGCCGTCACCCAGAGTTCCCATGTTGCCCAGTTCGAATTTCGGAAACTCCATTTTGAAGTCTTTGTTGATGCCCTTCCAAACATCATCACTTATCTTTGCTTTCAACATGCCACCGAAGTCTCGTTTGGAAAGTGTCGCAGTGACTTCCTGTTCCGCGCCGCCACGGCTAATCGTTAATCTCACCGTTTGATCGGCAGAAGACTCACTAACGAGCCGGGTCAACTTGCGGACGCTGGTCACGGATTCACCGTCGAAACGGATGATGACATCGTCCTTTCGTAGTCCGGCCTTTTCGGCCGGGCTGTCTTTCAACACTTCGGTTACGCCGACGCCGCGCACTTCGCGCATGCCGTAACGAGCCATGTTTTCTTTGCTGATATCCTCAGTGGAGACGCCGAGGTAGGCGCCGCCGTCAAAAACGAACGAAAAGTGCCGGTCCTGATCCTGATCTTCGTCGTCTACCGCAGCCAGCAGGGCGCGCAGGCCCTCCCCCTCCGGCTTCAAAGCGTCCTGGGCGTACACAATTCCGCCCGCGATCGCGCCGATTGACACAAACAGGGAAATGATTAAGGCCAGTTTCTTTCGAGACATGTCTAATCCTCCGGAAGATTTTAGGACTTTTCACGCCCGGGGGAATGGAAGGTTCCAAAGATTATCTGGTTTGGACTCCCTCTCCCTTTGGGAGAGGGCTGGGGTGAGGGCCTGAGCGCAAACTGCAACCACCACGTTGCGGCGGGCTTCAGCCCGCAATCCGTTCAGGCATTCTTCGCAGCATCAACGGGTTCAAGAATTGAATGGTGTGTGATCTCGAAAACGGGCTAAAGCCCCGTTTATTATTCTGAGCCTGCCGTACTAAGCCCTCACCCCCGACCCTCTCCCAAAGGGAGAGGGAGTCAAACTGTACCACTACCCGCCGCCGCCATTGATTGCGTTCCAAATAAAAGGCAGCGTGCCCCAGGTTTGGCCGCGGTGCTGCGGACGAAAACCGAAGAGGACAATCCGGCCTTTGCCCGAAGACACCTCTGCGAGAGCGATCTTGTCTTTGATCTTGTCTTCGCCACGCAACCAGCCGGATCGCAACACGCCATCTTTGGCGTAGCGCGCGACGACCTGAACTTTTCCACTGTCAGTTGCTTCGAACGCGGAACTATTGATGAAGTAAGCGTCTGTATGCTGCGGCATGGTGCGGGCGATGGGTTTTGATGGATCGACTTCGATTCGCAGCACCGACCCGGGACAATAGAAGTCGGATGAGCGAAGTCCCTCGAGCGCGTTGCGCAAAGACAGCTTCAACTGCTTGATCAATTGGCCGCACGACCCATCGAAACAAATCAGCGTGCCGCCATCTTCCACAAAACGAGCAAGATTTTTGTAGCCGGCGTCGCCCAGGCCTCTTTGATTCTCCGGAGCTTCGCCGTCCGCGGATGGTCGCGTCTGCTCGGAAGGCAAAACGATGACGTCAAACATTGCTCGTGGGTTCGACGCGCCGATTACGCTCTCACTCAGCGATTGAAAAGGCACGTTGAAAGTATCGAAGACGTAACGTGTCCAGCCTTCGTCCATGTTACCGGCGCGCGAGTTTTTGTAGATGCCTATCCGGATGCCGGACTTGATTGGATTGGCGATCGGCGACTTGTCCGTTGTCCAAAGCGGCAATCCGAGATCGCGACGCACCTCGTTTTCATTTTTTATCAAGGTCAGCTTTCTCTCACTGACAGACTCAGTAATGGAAATCACCGCCGGGGTTTCCAGACCCATCGTCAACGGGAGAGTCCAACCGGCCACGTCGTACGGTCTTTCCGCTTCTCCGGTCGCCGTCGTGCGATCCGGATAGTTCTGTGGTTCGAACAACGTCAGGACGTTCTGCCGGTAAGGTTGATCAAGAAAAATGATGTAGCTTCCGGCCGGCACTTCCGCCGGGCCCCCTATGACGGAGCTCAAAATATTAATCTGGCGTTCCCCGCTCGGCAGTTTACGCAAATACTGCGTCCCGGTAACCGCGTGCAATTCTTTATCGAGACGATGGACTTCGACGCCCTGCTCAACCAATGCGCCAATCATCTTGGCGACGTTTTCATCTTTGCCCTGTCCGGCGGGAATCAAATAGGCAATCGGCTTACCTTCACCCGGCGCCGGTGAGAGATTTGCTTTCCCAAGTTCGTAAAAGTTCCGCAGGTAGTCGGCGCGATAATTTGCCGCCAGCGACAGCAGCGAGTGGCAGGCGATCATTTCCATCTGCATGATGTCGCGCGGACGCCAGGCGCCACCGGGCCATGGGTTCGGAAAATTTGTCGATACCTCCATCGCGCTGCGCATGCCGCGCGTGCTGGAACGCGAGAGCTGCTCGCGCGTCACGGTGCTGGGCGTCATCAGGCGCGCGCTCGCTGCTTCGGTCAGGATGCCGATCGAATTGTGGTAATAGGGCGCCGTGCGAAAGCCGCCATGCCACCAGGTATCGTAAAGCGCATTCGTCAGGATGCCTTTGAACCCGGCGGCCGTAACATCCGCGGCCATCTTGTGACCGATCAATCCGACTTCACGAAGCAGCAACGGCGCGATGTTGGGATTTGGCGGATCATAAAACGGCGGCACGAAAAATCTCGACCCATTCGACCCCTGCTGATGCACGTCGTAAACAATTTGCGGAAACCATTCCTTCCACAAAAGTCGCGTCACCGCCTTCGTCTCTTTCAAATTCAGCATGAACCAATCGCGGTTGTCGTCGTGTCCGGCGTAATGGTGATAAAGCTCTGGCGGTCCGCTGCCTTCTTCTGAAGTCCCGAGCGTCTTGCGATACCAGTTGGCGACAATGTCGACGCCGTCAGGATTTGGTGAAGGGATCAAAATCAGAATTGTGTTGCGCAGAATTGCCAGAGTGTCCGCGTCGTTGGCACTGGCAAGCTGGTAAGCCAACTGCGTGGACATCTGCGAAGCGACAATCTCGGTTGAATGGATTGAGCACGAGATGACGACCACGGTCTTACCATCTCTGATCAATTGATCGCGTTCGGCATCGCTCGCAACCCTGCGCGGATCCGCGAGGCGGGCCTGAATTGCTTTGTACTTCTCGAGGCTTCGTATATTCTCGGGCGCGCTGATGAATGCGGCAAACATCTTGCGGCTGAGCGTCGAGGTGCCGAACGTTTGCACGTGAACGCGGTCGCTCGCTTTATCGAGGCGCGCAAAATAATCGTTAATCTGTTTCCAGTCGATGATTGTGCGATCGTCGCCCGGGTTGAATCCGAAGACGGACCGCGGTGACGGAATTGAGTTTGGCGCAGGCTGAATTGCCCTACGTTGTGCGACCGTGGGAACGGCGACGATGCAAATAAAGATTGCGGTTAAGAACAGGCCTCGCGCCGAAGAAGGCTTCGAATCAGATCGATGCATTCAGGAACTCCTCCACAAGTTGTGATTGGGCAGAGAACCGACCCGCCCGCTACCGCAGGCGGTACTGACCTCAATTCCGAGATGAATGAAACGAACGCGAAGTCTAGCACAAGACCGGGGCCCCGGATCATTGGGAAATTGCTATTCGCCTGGTCGTGGTTTGTGGCCGGCGCGCTGCTTTTGTTTTTTGCGCCGCCCGCCATACTCCTTGGAAGTCTCTTCAAACGTCAGGACTGGATTTACTGGTGGGCCACCTGGGGCGCGCGCACCTGGCTGCGCCTGACTGGTGTTAAGGTCAATGTCAGAGGCCGCGAACATCTGAATCCGAATCAGACATACGTTTTCGTGGCGAACCATCAATCGTATCTGGATGCCGGGCCACTCTTCGCCTTCACCGGCCACCGCGTCGGAGCGGTCGCGAAGAAAGAACTTTTGAAAGCGCCGATTCTGGGTTACGGGATGGGCTTTGTGAATGTGATTGCGATTGATCGATCAAATCGCGAGCGCGCCGTGGAAACTCTGAAGATCGCTACCGATCGACTGCGCTCAGGGATTTCATTTGTTGTCTGTCCCGAGGGCACCCGCGCGCAACCGGGCGAGATGCTCCCGTTTAAGAAGGGCGCGTTTCACATCGCCGTACAGGCCGGCGTGCCAATTGCTCCCCTTGCCTTAAAAAACACAGCGGCGTTGATGGGGCGGGGAACCGGTGAGGCATGGCCGGGGACAATAGAGATGGTGATCCTGCCTCCGGTCGAGACTTCATTTGTAAAGACGGATGAGGATTTGGATCAGCTCGTCACCAAAGTTCAAGGCATGATCATGAACGAGCTGGGTATCGAAAAATTAACAAAGCGGCAGTAGACAGTCTTGATCGCGCTGCGTTTTGATTAGCCGCTATACTCCGGCGATGGAAAGTGGTATCACTCAGCACGTTTGGACGTTGCGCGGTTTACTAACTGCCTAACGTACCGAACCAATCGATCTAAATAACAACTAGATTCGGAAAGGAACTATAAAATATGACTACCAGGATAGCTAGTTCGTTACATAATGCCTTTAATCAAAAGCAAAACCCTGGGCCCGTCGTCCATCGGAAGAAAGAGGACGTTCACAAGACCGCTTCAAGGGAGAAGTTGCTAGAACTCGTTAAGTCCCAAAACGCACATCTTATCGAAACCAAGACTCAGTACATGGTTGTTTATGGGCCGGATCATCTGAAGATTTGGTGTTAGGGTAAGCTACAATTAAATAGTGAACGCCGCACCCAGAGAAAGACTCAGCGTGCGGCGTTTGTGTCTTGAGACTAATCAGCAACACACTAGCAGAGCACTACCATCTTCCAAAGAATATTGACACGGCGACTTATTCTGTTATAGAAAGCTCGGCAACCCAGGGTTGGTAAGGTATTGTCGCCAACTTTAAGCTTCAATTCCTTACCACCTTAAAGCCTCTGACTCCATTCCCAAAGGAGGCTCAACATGAAAACAGTCATCGCCCTTCTGGTTGTGCTAGTCGCGTCAACCGCGCTACTTCTGCATCATGGCTCAAACTGAACGGCATCGGTCACGGGTACTGTTGTGACTGAAGCCGCCGCATTACCGCAGCAACCAGCCCGTATCATCGACGGAGCGATCAATCCAGAGCTCATACCTGATCGCGTGGCTTACTCGCTGATGTTTAGGCTTATTGCGAACCGCCCCAAGCCGGAGGAGAAAGGACGCATTCGCGCGTACCTCAGGCACATCGGTCTTGCTGATGGGGACATCGATGGTCTGATTGCGGCCGCCGAAGAGTTCAATCAGCGCGTTAGCCCGCTTGATGCAGATGCGAAGCAAATCAAGGCTAGCAATCGAGGAATCGTAAACCCTCACGTTGAAACACATTTAAGACAACTCCAAGGTCGAAAAGAGGCGGTCGTTGATTATGTTGTGGCGCGATTGCCGCTACGAATAAGCGGCGACGCGATTTCAAAACTTCAGCGGCACGTTGCCGAACACGTCAAGCGTCGTGTGAGATTCCAGCCCAACTGAACCTGGAGTTCCACAGATTGATCAGTCAGCCCACACCTCGGAGGCCCCAATGTTAAAAAACTCACCTTTGAGCATACCTCAGCTAACAACCAATTTTGGCAAATGTCTAGCCTCTCGATTGGCAGGCACGATCGCGCTACTGATGGTTTTCGTCATCCCAGCACTTGGACAAACTGACTATTCAGATAGTTGGCTGGATGACTCTGATCCGAATGCCTTGTTTGTCGTCGGAGTCGGAGTGACAGACAATGACTATTCCGCCGATGCGATCGCAGTGGAGACGACACTAACAAGTCCAAACGGCCGAACTGTATCTGGCGAGTCCGATGATTATGGTTCGGCCCGGATTGAAGTCGCCTTGCCGTGGGACTGGGATGACCTGGGTGATTATTTCGTCAGACTAAACATCAACCACTCTGTTGGGGCAACTGGGACGGCAGCATGATCTATGAGGTTCGGAGTGGAGGACAATACTTTTTCCATTGGAATCCCGACTATTACCGTTGTATGGCGCGCAGGGAAACCACAGCTACGGCGCGCGCGGGGATTTCATATTCCGTCTACATAAGTAGCTTTTGTGGGACAGACAGCTGCATATACACGATAATACAAAATTGCACGACAGCTTGTAAGTGGCAAGACATAACGATAAATGGGCAGGGGTGCCATAACTATCTGATTAGAAAGACTCCATTTGTCACGGTTTTCGGCCGCGTTTTGTGCACCTACCGGGGAGCGAGGGACGAGTATAGTTCGAATACTGCGCTTTGCTATGATCTTGACACTCAATGAGAGCCCGCGTCACCTGATTAATGATTAAGTAATGAAAGCCGGAAATGACAATTCCATAAGATTGGCGCGGAGCTTGGTTCCTATTCTGGCTGGAGTGTATTTTTTTGTCAGTTGCCTCACTAACGCTCAAGTGAAATCGGATAGAGAACGAGATGATTTGTCTGGCTCAGTACAAGTTGTTCGTACTGAGAGGAGCTTGCTGTTACGAGCAGGAGATAAGCCTTCTAATCAGAAAGGAGAAACTACGCAAGTTTCTTATGCAAGGAATGGTAGCAAGACCGAAGAGATCACATACAGTGATAACGGCATGCTGCTTAGAAAAAGCACGTTCGTCTACGATTCATCTGGCAAATTGACTGAGACCATGGTCTCTAACGCCGATAACTCCGTATATCTCAAGAGAACATATAAGTACCTTGCGGAGAGAAGCACCGAAGAGTGTGTTTACGGAGAAGGCACCTTTCTGATAACGAAGAGTATTAAGACTCACGATAAGAAAGGTAGAGTGATTGACCTTAGTACGTTTGACTCCAATGGAAAACCGCAGATGAGGCAGGTCATTACGTATACGATCGAAGGTAAGCCAGTCGAAATAGATTACTTTCAAGATCACAATTCACAAATTGGCAAGACGCTCTTCGTTTACGATAGCGAGGGAAATCTAACGCAAAAAACTGACTACGATGCGCACGGTTCTATTAGCGGTAGAATTGTTTTTAGCGGAGATACCAAGGGTGGAGCAGACCTTACGATGACTGAGTACGACTCGAAGGGAAGTTTAGTTAGCAAGGAACGGTACATTCGCGAGTTCGATTCTCATGGCAATTGGACAAAAGAGACGAAGTCAATAATAAATTCTCAGACCAGCGAGTTGGAGCCGGTCGAGATTACTCAAAGACAGATTACGTATTACTAGCCTCACTCTTCCACAAACCGCCAAAGCTACGGCAGCACAAAGTCGTAGGTAACGATTCCGAAAACCCTGTCAGGCACGCCATTGACTTCAGTCGGTTTGAAGCGGGCGCGTTTGGCCGCTTCCACGGCGGCGGCTCGCAATTGCTCAGGACCGAACACCGCTTCGGCAGAAATTACCTTGCCAGCCTCATCGAGATAGACCTTCACTTGAACCTGCCCCTCGATGCGGTTCTTCAAAGCTTCCGCCGGATACGTGGGCTTGGGCAAAGAGATGGCCCGGCCATTTAGCATCCCCACATCGTGGGGACCCGCTTCATCTTCGTCCGTTGCAGCCGGCTTCTGACCCGGCTTTGCCGGAGTCGAAGTTGGAGTCGGTTTAGGCGAGGGCACGGGCTGCGGTTGAGTTTTTTCCGGTTCCTTTGTCTCAGGCGTCACCGGCGTTTCCGGCTTAATTGTTTCGGGCGCGTCGCCGACTTCCGTAATCGTGACGCGGCCACGACCAACGATGAAGTCGCTGTACTTGACGCGCATGCGCAGGCGGACACTGCCACCATCAAAGACCAGTTCATCATCGGCATAAACGTAAGTTGGGAACCAGTACTTGCCGTCAATCTGTTCGCGATAGGTCTCAACGGTCGGAAACTTGTTCTTTTTCGTTTCCGGGCCCGCCTTGCCTTTGGCTTTCACGATTTGCAAATCGTGATCGTCCACCCAAACGCGTCCAACGAAGACCCGCTCTTTTGATTTGGGACTGGGCATTACTTTTGGCGACACTTCAAAAACAAAGAGGTCCAGTTCGTCGATGCGCTCCTTGCCGACATATTTGAAGTTGTACTGCGGCATCTTGCCCGCTTCGAGTGCGAACGGGTTGACGCCACCGAGGTCCTCGAGATCTTCGTTGGTCATTAAGAGGCCCTGCAGGCTCGGCATCGGGAAGAATCCGATCTTTTCGAATCGGGTGCCTTTGTCATCAAACGTAAAATTGGATATGCGGTGATACTCGCCGACCACCTGGCCGCCCATGCCAATTTCCTGAACCAACGCATCTCGCTTGAAGGCATATTGATTCAGGGCCTCGCGAAACTCTGATTCCTTGGCCGTGAATTTTCTGATGATCTCGTCAATTTGTGCCTGGCTCAGACTGTTGGAACCCGCCAACGTCGGGCCCTTGGCGTCGGCGGTCGTCTGTTGAGCCGAAGCGGTTTGGCCAGTGGCGAGAAGCAAGAGCGCAATCAGAAGTCCCAATTTGGGCCAGATTTTGACGGTGCGATACATGTTCAGTTCCTTCCGGGTTAATGAAAGACTTCGTCGAATTTCAGAAATTATATCAGTTGATCGGGCAACAACTCATTCAGATGAGAGAAATCGCGGGGTTGTTGCCACCAAAATCTGAACGGTTTGCACGGCCTCTGGATTTGCGGTTGTTTTTATCCCGGTACCGGCATAATTTGCGGATCTTTCTTTGTGTCTCTGTGCGTCCTCTGTGACTCTGTGGTGAAAATATCTAAGGAAGAATTTCACCACAGGGACACAAGAATTCACGGAGACACAGAGGAATTTCATATTGCGACGCTTTATCAACTTGCTCGCTTCATGTTGCCTCCTGTTTCGAGTTAAGATGTGTGGTTTGCGAAGGACCAAGATCCTTATCTGTGTAGTCTCAGAAGCCCGACCGTAAGGGAGGGCAGCCAACGGCTGGTCCGGCCCTCCCTGACGGTCGGGCTTCGGACAGGATCGGCTCGCATAAACAATCAGCATGACCCAGGAAGCTATCGAAGTACGGGGCGCTCGCGTCAACAACCTCAAGAACATCTCGTTCTCGATCCCCATCAATCAAATGACTGTCGTGACGGGCGTCAGCGGTTCGGGCAAGTCGTCGCTGGCGTTCGATACGATCTACGCCGAAGGACAGCGGCGCTATGTCGAATCGCTGTCCGCCTATGCGCGCCAGTTTCTCGAGCGCATGGACAAACCGGATGTCGATGAAGTGCGCGGCATCGCGCCGGCCATCGCTATCCGGCAAAAAAACGCGACCCGAAATCCGCGCTCAACGGTTTCGACCCAGACTGAGATTTACGATTACCTGAGGCTGCTGTACGCGCGCGTGGGCACAACGATCTGTCGCGTGTGCGGCCGCGAAGTGCAACGCGACTCGCCCGAGTCAGCCGCGGATGAGATTCTGAACGAGCTGAGCGAAGGCACGCGCTTTTTTGTTTTGTTTCCGGCGCAAGCTGGATTGCAAACGTCGGAAGCCGGGGCCACTTCGGTCGCCGGTAATGGCTCAAAGCCTTCCCGGAAAAACAAGCAAGCGAACGCTGAGAAAGAATCCCGGCAAAGCCGGCAGGCGATCACCGCCCACCTCATGAGCCTGATGCAAAGAGGCTTTACCAGGTTGATTCATGAGGGCAAGCAGATCGACCTAACTTCTCCGGATGATTATCAGCGCGACAATTTTCGCGACGTTTATGTGCTGATCGATCGCCTGGTGGCGCGACCGGACATCAAGCAGCGTCTGGTTGATTCGCTCGAAACCTGTTTTCGTGAAGGTCATGGCCAGGCCGTGATTGAAGTTAGTCTCCCCTCTCCTCCTGGGAGAGGGGGTGAGGGAGATAGCGCCGTAACATCTTCACCCAACGCTCTCCCAGGGGGAGAGGGCAAAACTCAGTTGCGCTTCTCAGAACGCTTCGAATGCAAATACGACGGTACAGTCTACGCGACGCCTGAGCCACGTCTGTTCAGCTTTAATAATCCTTACGGCGCGTGTCCCACTTGTCAGGGATTCGGCAACACGATCGGTTTGGATCTTGATCTGGTGATTCCCAATCCCGGATTGACGCTCAGCGAAGGCGCGATCGAACCGTGGACCAAGCCGCAATTCGATTGGGCGCAAACCGAATTGAAACGCTTCGCCAGGTCTGAGCGCATTTCCATGAATGCTCCCTTCAACGATCTGACGCGACCGCAGCAACGGGCGATCATCAACGGCAAAGGCGAATGGAGTGGCGTTCGCGGCTTCTTCGATTGGCTAGAGACCAAGAAATACAAACTTCACGTTCGCGTTTTTCTTTCGAAGTACCGCGGTTATGCGCGTTGTCCCGATTGCGAAGGCGGACGACTGCGTCAGGAAGCGCGCGACGTGCGCGTCGGCGGCCGCACGCTGCCGGAAGTTTCGGCGCTGTCGATCAAAGACGCGACGTCGTTTTTTGACGCGCTCGAACTCTCGCCCGAACAATCAGCGATTGCGGATCGCGTTCTTCATGAAGTGCGACGCCGGCTGCGGTTCATGGTCGAAGTTGGGTTGGATTATTTGACGCTGGATCGTTTGGCTTCGACGTTGTCGGGCGGCGAGGCGCAGCGCATTCAATTGGCTACGAACCTCGGATCGTCTTTGGTGGGCGCGCTGTATGTTTTGGATGAACCGTCGATTGGCTTGCACCCGCGCGACAACGACCGCCTGATTCGCCTGCTGCACAATCTGCGCGATATCGGCAACACGGTGCTGGTCGTTGAGCACGACCCGGAAATGATGCGCGCGGCGGATCACATCCTCGACATCGGACCGGCTGCGGGTGAACTGGGTGGCCGTCTGATTTATGAAGGCGACTTTCCCGGACTGATTTCCGATTCCCAATCGTTGACCGGCAAGTATCTTCGCGGCGAGGTCGAAATCAAAGAACCGAAGCATCGTCGCGCCTTGCAATTGAAACGGCTCAAGGTGCGCGGCGCCAGCGAGCATAATCTGAAAGGCATCGACGTCGATATCCCGCTCGATATGCTGGTGTGCGTGACCGGCGTAAGCGGCTCAGGCAAATCGACTTTGATTCATGACTGCATCTATGCCGGTCTGAAGAAGCAGCGCGCCGAATGGCAGGGACACGTCGGCGCGTTTCAAAAGCTGGACGGCACGCAACACATCGACGAAGTCATCCTCGTCGATCAGTCACCCATCGGCCGCACGCCGCGATCGAATCCGGTCACCTACATCAAAGTTTACGACGGCATTCGCGAGACCTTCGCGAACACACGCGAAGCGCAAGTGCGCGGTTTCGATCCTTCGCATTTTTCTTTCAACGTGCCCGGCGGGCGTTGCGAAGTTTGCCAGGGCGACGGCACCGTGACCGTCGAGATGCAGTTCCTCGCGGATGTCGAACTCGTTTGCGAAGAATGCAAAGGCACGCGCTTCAAGCAGCAAATTCTCGACGTGCGATATCGCGGAAAGAACATTCACGACGTGCTGAACATGACCGTGCGCGAGGCGATCACTTTCTTTCGCGAGGTCACGAAGATTACCAATCGCCTGCGTGTGCTGGATGAAGTGGGTTTGGGTTACCTGCGCCTGGGACAATCAGCGACGACGCTTTCCGGTGGCGAAGCCCAGCGCGTGAAATTGGCGGCCCATCTTTCCAAACGCGGCGGGGTCAGAACGCTCTACATCTTCGACGAACCGACTACGGGCTTGCATTTCGACGACATCAATAAACTGCTCGCCGCGTTTCGCGCGTTGATCGATGCGGGCGGATCGCTCCTCGTGATCGAACACAATCTCGATGTGATCAAGACCGCGGACTATTTGATTGACCTGGGACCCGAAGGTGGAGACGCGGGCGGCTATGTCGTCGCGACGGGAACGCCGGAAGAGATCATGAAGGCGAAAGCGTCACACACCGGAAGATATTTGAAGGCGCACCTGGCGAAATCGAATGGGAAGGCCCGGTTGCCGGCCGCGTGAGAGTCCAGATGTTTTCGCTCCGTTAGGAGCGAGATGTTTAATAGAACCCACCGGCCCCAAAAAAATCCTAGCTCCTTTAGGAGCGGAATCTGAACAACATTTCCCATTACATCACGCTTGATGAGTTATATCACCATGTCCTACGAACATTTGTCCATGCAGACGCGAACGGCAAGACCTTGTCACCCCAGCCGCCGCTCGAGGGTTCAGGTGAGAGCCCGCAAAGCTATCAAGTCCGCGCAACTGCAACAAGACGAAACCCGAAGCCGTCATAGTTATAGCCACGCGAGGGGCGGCTTTTGCTGCGATTTGCTGAATGCTCGTAGGCGGCATCGGAGGTCCACGAGCCGCCGCGCAGCACTCGAGTCTTCAGATCTTCGCCCCGCAGCCACGCACTGCCGTCTGTAGGCGCACCGTCGTAGTCGTCGTGATACCAATCCTCGCACCATTCCCACACATTGCCATGCATGTCAGCGAGTCCCCAGGCATTCGGATGCTTTAACCCGACAGCGTGAATTGTATTCCCCGAGTTTTCGGAATACCACGCCATCTCCTTCAAGGGGCCCGCATAGTCTCCGGTTGTGCCGGCGCGGCACGCATATTCCCACTCCGCCTCAGTAGGCAATCGATACTTGAATTGGTCGTCATGGCTGTTTAAGGTGTCGATGAATTTCTGCACATCATCCCATGACACTCCATCGACCGGACAATTGCCGCCGCACTCCTTAGACCACGACGGATTCTTACCCATCACCGCCTCCCACTGGGCTTGTGTAACCTCGTACTTGCCAAGGTAGAAGCCTTCTTTGATAGTCACCTGATGCGCTGGCTGTTCATCCGGCTCGCCATTCGTCGAACCCATCGTGAACATGCCTGGCTTTATCCACACGAATTCAATCCCGATGCGGTTCGCCAGGTGTTGCGGCGGCGTTGATAAAACCGGCGCGGGCATGTTGGCGACTGTACCGCTCGGTGTGCTTGTTGCCGCTGGCGGTAACATATTTTGCGCCGGGCTACTCGCCTGTTGTGCGATCTGCGTTTGATTTGAGCTTGTCGACGGATTCTGGCCCGCCGGCCGGCGGGCGCGCCAAATGAAGAGGGCAATGCCGATTATGACCATTAGGGCAACGAGGCCAATTACCAGCGTCAGCCTGGACTTCTTCGCCAAGTCCATTACGGTCCTCGGCAATGCGGCGGGAGGCGTTGCAGTTTCGAGACTCAAGCGTGAGTCACCAAGACCAGCCGTTGATGACGCTTCAACTGCTACTGGCACTATTTGTTTGCTAAGTACTTTTTCCAGAACGCCGATGAGTTGGTCAACGTCGCGCTGCCAGTGAAGATCGGTAAGCTCGACGGCATTACGGCGAGCAAGTTGGATCAGGTCTTCAGTTAAATCTTGCGGATTCGGCATGCTTGCCTTTTGCACCAGGACAGGAATCACTCTGACATCGCGACTGAGCGCAGCCGCAATCTCCAGCCGAACGAAATCATTTGGGTTATGCAACCAGTTTGGTTCTTCACCGGCTTTTGTAAGCCAATGCCGGCCAATGATCGCGATCAGGATCTCGCAAGAACCGACAGCATTTTCGATAGCCTGAACAAAATCTTCACCCGGCCGAATGGTATCGATGTCCATGAAGACTCGATCCTTGCCGAAGTGATCGACCAATTTGTCGAATAGGCGGCCGGCGTGCCCCGAGCTGTCGTCGCGGCGGTAGCTGACGAAAATTCCAGAAAACGGTATGTTTGAGGACTGCGGCATACTTCAATTCCCTGGTTGAGCGAACACCGATTCACTCGTGTGAGATCCGTCTGTAGAAGATTGCGCGGCCATACTAGCTCAGTTTTTAAGGGGTGTGCCAGACGTTTCCGGCTTTGTAGGAGAGCGCGCCTCAAAGAACATTTTTCGAGTCTCAACTGAATCCGCCTACGGACTAAGTCGCGGGCGAAGTTTCATTGAGCCCTCACCGTCGCCACCACGCGAAAGCCCGTTTCGAAGTCGCGATCGTCTGGAGTCTGTCCTCCGCGTGCTGAGCAGCGCAGGAAATCGAAATTCCGCGTCGCAAAAGATCCGCCGCGCTTCACTCTTTGGTTAAGCGTATCGTTCGTTGTCCAGGCACTGCCGTCGGCCGGCGCTCCTTCATAATTCAGATGGAACGCATCCTCACACCATTCCCAGACGTTGCCGAGCATGTCGTAAATCTGAAACGCATTTGGGCGTCGCATGCCAACGTCCTGAACGTAATTATTCGAATTGTTCTTGTACCAGGCGATGACGTTTAGATCGACGGGCCGGTCTTCGGTCGCGCCGGCGCGGCAAACGTATTCCCATTCCGCTTCCGTAGGCAGCCGGTAAGTGTGGCCGTCGTTCAAAGTGTTCAGCTTCTGCACGAACGCGTGGGCCTCTTGCCAGTTCACGTAATAGGTGGCGCGGTCGTCGCCCATCCCAACCAGCGGGAAACTCAAGGCGTTGGTTTTAATTTTTCGTCTCTGTTCATCCACGGTAGTGGTCATCACCGCGCGCCACTGCCACTGACTCACCTCATACCTGCCAATGTAGAACGGCTGATTGATCGTCACCGCGTGGGTAGGCTTCTCGCTGTCCGCGCCGCTCGCCGATCCCATCGTGAATTTTCCTTCGGGGATGAGAACGAATTCCATTCGATATTTATTGGTAAACTTTGCAGGCAGCGACTTTGGTCTTTGCGTCGGGAGGTTAACAGGTGCGACGTTGACGTTTGACAGCTTCCTGGGCGGGCCGCCTCGAGTGAGCGCGGCAATATTCGAGGCGAGCACGAGCGTCAGAGCCGTCAAGCGAATTAGCCGGTTTCTAGTCACTTTGCTGATTGCGCCGCTGAAGTCAGTACCATTCGCGTGAGCGAATGGGATCAGGGGGTCGACTTCAGATTGAAGTACTTCCTTAACCCATCGGCTGACGCAGATGGTGCTGACCTCGCACTGTCCGCTCGCGCGGATGGTACTGACGTTAGTATCAACGCTAAATCAAAGACGGCGCATCTTAGCGAAGTTTTCGCGAATGCGCTAGAGTTACGAACATGAGCCTGAAAGAGCAAATCATCGCCGACATGACCGCCGCGATGAAAGCAAAAGATGCGGCGCGGACCTCGACCCTGCGCATGTTGAAAGCCGCGATCATGAATCGCGAGAAGGAAGGCGTCGGCGAAACTACGGATGAAGATGTTTTGAAGCTTCTGCGCTCGCAGCTAAAGCAGCGACGCGACTCAGTCGAGCAATATCAGAAGGCCGGGCGTCAGGAGTTGGTTGATAAAGAGACCGCCGAAATAGGCATTATCGAATCATATCTGCCGCAAGCTGCGTCGGCAGAGGAAATCGAAGCCGCCGTGGCCGCGGCCATCGCCGAGAGCGGCGCGACTTCAATGAAAGAGATGGGCGCGGTGATGAAAGCCGCCATGCCGAAACTCGCGAACAAGAATGCCGACGGCCGTTTGGTCAGCGAAACGGTGAAGAAAAAGCTGGGCGGGTGATTGCGCCAAGGAAGTTATTGGGAACCAGGAATTAGCTCGCCAGCGTATGTGGAACTGACGCGTAACGACTTTCGCACTAATTTGATTGATCGACATAAGCGAACAGTGATTCAATGGGCCACCTGATCGAATGGTTCGGACGCGAGTTTGACCGGATGTATCAGGATTGGCGTGAGATCGTTCAGCAGCTCGATCCCGAAACGATTTATCGACCGACAGCAAGCAGCGGCGGATCGTGTGGCGAACAGGTCGTTCGCAGCGCGCGCGTGGTCGAACAAACATTCGGCGGAATCACCGCTAATCTTTGGGACGACCCGTTTGAGTGGACGCTGCCGGAAACGCTGACCACGGCGGAAAAGCTTCTTGGTTATTTCGATGAAGTCCAAGCGACGCGCGCGCGGGGATTTGATCTCTTCAAGAGCGACGAAGACTTGATGAAAGAAATCATGACGCCGTCGGGGAAGATGCGGTTAGCGTCCCTGTTGTTGGACACGCTGGTTCGCGCGGGGCATTATCAACTTAGCGCCTGTGAAATTCTCAGACAGATAAGATCAGGTGAGGGAATTAATGAGTCTTCCCTCGAGGCGGGTGTTAGTCAATAATCAGTTTGGAAATCGACCGGTAAACAAACATGTATTGTCCGAGGTGCGGTCAACAGCAAGCCACCGATTCGATGCGCTTTTGCTCGCGTTGCGGTTTTGCCATGGAGGGCGTTATGCATCTGCTGGCGCACGGTGGCATGCTCCCGCAATACCAACCACCAACAGCCGAGAAAAAGATCTCGCCGCGCCGCAAAGGCGTGAAGCAAGGCGTGTTGCTCATGCTGATTGGTGCGCTGGTGGTTCCTCTGTTCGGCGTCATGTCAAATTTTGCTCCCGGGAGACTCGAAAACGTTTTTCTCTTTTTTTGTGCAATATCGGCGATCATTTGCTATGTAGGCGGACCGCTGCGGATGCTCTTTGCCGCTATCTTCGAGGAAGGTGCGCCGAAGTATCAGTTTCCAATGGCGCCTCAATACAATGTTCCGGTCATGCCGCCGCCGGCCCGCGTTTCTGCTTTGCCGCCCGCCGTTAATCAGCCGATCAATCAGGCGCCGCAGTGGCGGCAGCGGCCCCAGACCGCGGAGATTATGCAACCTCCCAGCGTGACTGACAGCACGACGCGTCTGCTCGACAAAGAACCGAAGAACGAATAACCATCCTGACCGGAGCGCGGGCATCCTTGCCCGCACGAGCGCGAGGCGCGAAAACTCTTCATGCCAATGTCCGAAACATTCGGCCGCGACCTTTCTAATCGATTGCGCGACCGCATTCGCTGTGACGGCGTGATGACGTTTCGCGATTGGATGAACGCCGCGTTGTATGACGAGCAGGACGGCTACTATCTACAGTCAGGCCGGATTCGCCAGGGCCGTGCCGGAGACTATCGCACGGCGCCGGAAACCAGTCCGCTGTTTGCAGCGACCTTCGCGCACTATTTCATGAAGTCGTATTTCGACCTGGGCGCGCCCAGTCGCTGGACGATTCTCGAGGCGGGCGCCGGTAACGGCGAGTTCGCGCGGGGAGTCTTGAATTATCTGCGAACGAATTTTCCCGAAGTCTTTGCGGCGACTCAATACTTGATTGATGAAGTTAGTTCGGAGGCCCGAAGGCAGGCACATGAAAAACTTGCCGAGTTCAAGGATCGCGTGACCTGCCGCACGCTTACCGAGATCACCGAACCGTTTGAGTGCGGAATAATTTTCTCAAACGAGTTAGTCGATGCGTTTCCTGTCCATCGAGTGATCGGTCGTGATGGAAATCTGCGAGAGCTTTGCGTGGGCCTGAATCAATCAGGCGAGTTTGTTTGGATCGAAAGCGATCTAAACACGGACGTAGCAGAATACTGTCAGCAGATTCGTTTGCAATTGGCGGAAGGCCAGGTCCACGAAATTAATCTTGAGGCTGACAGTTTTGTCTCACGAGCCGCGGCCCTGCTCCGCGAAGGACTCTTGATCACTGTCGATTACGGTGCGCCGCGAGACGAGCTACTTAAATTGCCGGACCGTTTTGGCGGAACGTTGCGAGCGTTTCGCCGCCATCAATTTGCGGCGAACCCTTTGGCGAATCCCGGTGGGCAGGACCTCACGACAACGGTGGATTGGACTCAACTGCAAGCAGCCGGCGCGCGCAACCACTTGGAAAATCTCAGACTGGAGCGGTTGGATAAATTTTTGTTGAGCGAGGGATTGCTTGAGGTTCTTGCCGGAATCACCAAGGTCATGACCGATACGGTTGAACTCACGCGCCTGCAAACCAGCGCCCGCGAAATGATCTTACCCCATGGCCTGGCAGCTTCGTTTGAAGTCCTCATTCAGCGCAAGCGCGTTTAGAAATCGGTCATCGACATCAAACCATCACTTCGCGCTCATTGCTGACGATGACGTCCGCGCTCACAGCGAGTACGCCCAAAAATCTTTACATTTTTCGCGGGCCAGCATAGTCTCTGCGGCTAAATCGATTTCCCGATTCTCTCGTAATCCTGAAAGGAGTGCGCTCATGCCCAACGATCCCGGTCTTGCAAGCGACACCTGCATCTTCATGGAAGCGATCCCCGGTGATGGAGGAAACCAAAATCCGAATGACGTCTGGTGGCTGAGCCCGGACATCACCCTCACCGGCCCAGTTTCCGGTTTGGACCAGGCAGACGCCGGCCAAGCCAATACGATCAAGATCAAGGTTCATCGTAAGCCGGCGAGCAGTGGTTGTGTGTTTCCCGGCGATGAGAGTGTCACGGTCGAGGCGTGGGTTGCCAACCCCTCACTGGTGATGGCCCCCCAGCGTCCCGGCAGCGCCGCGCGAGTTGGGTTCATCGGCTCACCTCTTCCGGCTGAAGGGGGCACACACATCCAACAAATCGATTGGACGCCCCCTTCGACATCTCACCCAACTCCACTCTTCGACAATCCGCAGAAGCCGGGGTCCAAGTGTTTGGTTGCGCTTTGCTATCCCGACAGTCTGACTCCCAGCACCAGTCAGTTTTTCGTGCCTGGCGATCAACACGTGGCCCAGCACAATCTGTGCATCCTGGTTGCGACCAGCGACAAAGCATTGCTGGAAGTGAACACTTTCAATCCCGCCAATCTGGCTGTGCTGCCGCCGGTGAAGCTGCGTGCCGTGCTCGATCTGACTCCGAGCGCGTTTGTTAAGAAGATGGTGCTCACCAGGGTCCAGGCCTTGCCCGGCTTTCAGCAACTGAGGACTACAGGGCTGCCGCAGGGCTTTACTTTTGATCCGACTGGACTGCAGGTGAGTGATGTAATTGACAACTCGCATACGTCCGGCCCGCCGTCGCCGCCGCACCCGAATCCAAGCTATGAAGCAAAGGCGGCGTTGACCGCAAACCTGACGAAGATCAAATTTGTGGCGAACTTAAGAGGTGCTCAGCCAGGCGAGGTCTGCATTTTCCATCTCACGCAGACTCTAAAAGATGTTGCCCAGGGTGGTTTGACTCTGGTTGTGCTTCGGAAGTAGCCGGCAAACTGATCTTTTGGTCAGCGTAACCTGGTGGGCAAATTCCGACCACCTCCTAAAAAATTAGTTGACAACTTTGAGGGAGTGCGAGTATAAGTCCTAAACAGTTAGGAGTGAGGCTGGAATGGCACGACAAAAGACACCCCATCTGACACCTTTGGAGTTGGAAATCATGCACGTTCTTTGGAACGAGGGTTCGTCTAACGTGCAGACCGTGCAGCAGCATCTGGAGCGGGAACTCGCTTACACCACCGTCCAGACGATGCTGAACATCCTTCATCGCAAAGGCAAGGTTAAGCGCACGTTGAAGGATCGGGCCTACTTCTATCAGCCGGTCGTGAGCCGCAGCCACGTCGTTGGGCATCACGTCAGCGATATTGTCGAGCGACTGTTCGGAGGGTCGGCCGAGAGTCTGGTTATTAGTCTGGTTGAAACCAAACATCTCACCGCGAAAAAGCTGGCCCGGTTGCAAAAGCTCCTGGAAGAGGAGGGCAAGAAGTGAAAGTATCCGCGCAACTGTTATTGAATTTTCTATTCAATGGCGTCTGGCAAATTGCCGTGATTGCTCTGGTCGCTGCGCTCGCCGATCGCTTCCTGCGATCGACTGCTCGACTCCGGCATGCCGTCTGGGTAGCAGCGTTTGTGATGGCGTTGTTGCTGCCATTGGGATCCGCCATCAGTTCCTTGAAGACTGAGCCGGTTGCCCCGCTTACTCGCGCCGCGACCATTACCGAGCCAGTCGCACTGATGCCGGCGAGCATGATCGAATCAACGCCCGAGATTGTCGCCCCTTCCGATTCATCCTGGCACGTGGCGCAAAGGACGGCGGCGATTCTAATCGCTGCCTTCGTACTGCTGGTTCTTTATCGCAGCTCGAAATTGTTCACGGCCTGGATTAGAACTCGCAGGGCTCGCAGAGACGCTCAGGAGATTGAACCCGGCGCTGACGTTCAAGCAATCGTCGATCAGTGCCGGGATATTTTCGGTGGCGCCCGTTGCCGGGTTTTCAGCTCGCGCTCGCAGCGAGCGCCGGCCACCGTGGGAGTTTTTCGGCCGCTGATAATTCTTCCGGAAGAATTGCTCCGTGACGGTGACCTAAGCGCGCTCACCGCGGCGATTGGTCACGAGGTGGTTCACGTTTCGCGCCGCGACTATCTGCTGAATTTGATTTACGAAGTGATTTTTCTCCCCGTTTCTTTTCATCCGGCCGCCGTGTTCATCAAGCGACGCTTGATTCAAACGCGAGAATTGCGATGTGACGAACTGGTGGCTGAACGTTTGTTGCATCCGGACGTCTATGCTCGATCGCTGGTGCGCCTGGCCAGTTGGGCCATGCCGTTCAATCGCCGGACTCAAACTATCGTCGTCGGCATTGCTGATGCCGACATTTTGGAGGTCAGAATCATGTCATTACTAAAGAAAACCAAATCGACTTTTCGCCGCAACGCCTTACTCGTGATAGGTGCGGCGATCCTGCTCGCTATCCCGTGCCTCGCGGCCGCGTCATTCGGATTCAAGTTCAACATTGATCCGGGGCTGACCGCCGCGAATGCGCAAGAGCCGTCGGCGGAAGAAAAAGAAAAGCGAGAGAATCGCTTACTTCGGGCGAAGGAAAGTTACGAGCTGAACCGGAAAATGGTCGAGGCCGAGGTTGAGCGACTGAAGCGAGCCATCGAGACGACTTCGAACGAAACAGAGAGAAAGAAGTTGTCGGAGCAACTGCGCGAGCTGGTTGAGGTTAAAGAGCAAGCAACTTACACGCTGACCAGGGACGGGAAGATCTACGAGGCGCGGCTGTCTCAAGAGGGCCAGCGTAAGCGTGAGCTCGAAGAGAAATACAACACCGAGATGGTTCGCCAGGCCAAGATTTCAATGGACCACGCAATTCAAATTGCTACCAGCAAGGCTCCCGGCCAGGTTCTCGAATGCACGATCGTCGGAGAGCGCTGGTCTCCGGATGGTGAAGCGGCCAAGCCCGGGCTGGTCCTCTATCGAGTTGTCGTTCTTTCAGGCGATGAACCACCGTTGCGGACCTTTGTCTGGGTCAATGCGGCTGATGGATCGATCTATCGAACAGAGAAAGAAGAGCGCAGGAAAGAGCGGGAGGAAGAGCAAAGTTTTGAGCGCTTGCCCAAGAGAACTCCGATCAACGGTGGCGTCCTCAACGGCAAAGCTACCAGTTTGCCAACGCCCGAATACCCATTAATTGCCAGGCAGGCGAAGGCTTCCGGCACTGTAAACGTCGAGGTCCTGATCAATGAGGGCGGACACGTGGTGGCAGCGCACTCAGTTTCAGGTCACCCGCTGCTGCAAGCTGCCGCCGTGGCAGCGGCTCGGCAAGCAACGTTTGCGCCCACGCGGCTGGAAGGCGAACCGATCATGGTCAGAGGAGTGATCGTTTACAGCTTCGCTACTTATTAGGACGCGAAACTTGGTGTGGGCCCGATCGCAAGAAGAGGGCTTACTCCCCGGTAGGGGCTCCTCCGGGAAGAAGGCGGCCATCAAGGCCGCCTTTTTTAGTGTTCGTAATCGAAGGGATTCATATAACTCGACTTACTTTGACCGTTCGAGATCAGCTGCGGAGCAGCGATCAGAGCTAAGCCCAAGGCGAGGCCGCGAGCCTTGGGTAATGAGCAGTCAGATTTGGAGAGCCGCGATGCGGCGACAGAGCGTGCTTAAGGAGGCGCACTGATTTCGGTGATCAGTCGCCCCCTCGGGGCTCACTTACTTTAGGTACTATTCTCAAGGCTCGCCAAGCCTCGCCTTGAGCTTAGCTCTGATCGCTGCTTCGCAGCTGGCCTCGAACCGCTCAAGTGAGTCAAGTATATGAATGCCAATCGAAGCCGTGATAAAGTGACCGCGATTTTGCAGTGTGCTCCCCGAAGGTTCGCAGCCTTACCGTAGGAGATAGCAATGAACCACCTCCGCTTTGCAGCGCTCTTCGTCCTGTTAATTTGCGTTTCGAATCAAGCTCAAACCAAATCGCCTCAGACTTCGAAAGAAAAGAAACAAACGCCGGCTGCCAAAGACCTCGATCCGGAAACAGCTCAGCGCCGTTCGGTCGCTTTGTCCGTGCTCGAGTCGTTGGCCATCGAGGCCCGCAGTTTTCGCGATGAGCCTTTGCGCGCGCGCGTCCAGGCTCGAATCGCCGACGCGCTCTGGGACCAGGATAAAGACACCGCGCGCAGCCTGTTTCGCAGAGCGTGGGAGGTCGCGGAATCGGTAGAGTTTAGTACGGTGACAACTGACTCAGCACCCGGCAGACTGCCTCAAAGCCGCCCCGCGCGTCCGCGCATGAACCTGCGCCGGGAGATTTTGCAATTGGCGTCGAAGCGAGATTACGCGTTGGGTGAAGAGTTCCTGCGAAAGCTAAACGCGAAAGAGCAGAAAGATCAGGCGAACAATTCCACCACCAATCGACCGGCGATCTCTGAGGCGGAGATTGCCGAACGGTTGATGCTGGCCGGCGGTTTTTTGGAAACAGGCGAGATCGAAAGAGCTTTGCAATTCGCCGATCCGGCGCTGGTGCGCGCGACTGAGAGGTCGATCCGGTTCCTGGCAGCGGTGCGTGAAAAGAACGCGGTCGCGGCCGACCAGCGTTTCGCATCGCTGTTGGCGCTGGCCGCGGCTGATCCGGCGTCGGACGCAAACACAGTCTCGATGCTTACCAGCTACGCCTTCACGCCTTCGATCTACCTCAAGGTTGGGCCGGCCGGGATTCCGTCGAGCAATTCTTATCTTCCGCAGGCGCCGCCTGATCTCTCGCCGGCTTTGCGTAAGAGCTACTTTCAGGTGGCGGCGAACATTTTGCTTCGTCCTTTCGCACAGATCGATGAATCGTCAGCGGGACGTAAGGGCACGTACTTTATCGCCACGCGGATCTTGCCGCTGTTCCAGCAGTACGCTCCCGATTTGGCGCCGGCCATCACGGCGCAGCTTGCTGCTTTGGGGCCGGAAGCCGCGAAGGCCACGATGAATGCCAGTGATCTTTCAGTCAATCGCGGCATGACCGGCGACGGCAAGCGCGAAGGAATCGAAGACGAGTTGAATGATCGGCTCAAGGGCGCGCAGACTTCCGACGCGCGCGATCGCGCGTACGCGTTCGCGGCGTGGCGAGCGGCTGACGAGAACGATCCGCGCGCCCGCGATTTTTTGGATAAGATCGAGGACCTCGACACGCGGGCCGGTCTGCGCCGGTTTGTTGATATCAATCTTATTCGTACCTTGCTCAGCAAGAAGCGGGCCGATGAAGCGTTGGCCCTGATAGGCAAAGCCGAGCTGCCACACACCTGGCGCGCGCACTTCTTAACCCAAGCGGCCGAGTTGCTCGCCGAGAAGAATCAGACGCGGGCGCGTGAACTTTTGGACGAAGCCCTGACAGAAGCGAGAAAGATCGATGCGGCGCCTGAACGGGCGTATTGTCTGGTGGCTTTGCTCACGCAGTTTTCGAAGGTGGACAAGTCGCGCGGCTTCGAACTGCTTGGTGAAATGGTGAAGTCGGCGAATGCAGTCAACGATTTTACGGGAGAGAACAGCAATACCAATCTGCTACTTGAAGGGAAGTTCAGTATCCGTTTGGGCACAGAGTTGGCGAAGCCGACGGACCTGTCGAATGTTTTTGCGAGGCTCGCCGAAGACAATTTCTATCAGGCCATGGACGCCGCCCGAACCTTCGCGGGCGAGGCGCCCCGCGCCACGGCAATGATCTCGGTCGCGCGCGCGACGTGGGAAAAGAAAGCTGAGCGGTCAGCCGCGAATCAGAATCGGGAGCGGTAGGGGCGAGTCCAGCCTTGCTTCGTGCCGTAGGCACGAAATGTTTATAGATCACCATCTAAAATTGCGAATGGGAGCGAGATGCCGCATCTCGCTCCCATTCGCGAACTAACCAAAACCTTCTTTCAGCTATAAACATTTCGCCGCTATGCGGCTGCCTTCAGCGTGAAAGCGGGCCCCTCCCTTACGGTCGGGCTTCTGACACTATCGCCCCGGATCCTCATCCGTCGTGCGGTACTTTTCTTTCTCCTTCTCGCGCTGCAGATAAGGAATGCCTTTCTCCATCCACTCCGGCGCGGGCGCGCCTTTCAAAAAGTGATCGAAGAATTCCTGCAAGCGTCGCGTGTAGTCTTTCTGATTGATGCGCTTCCGCAGGCCGTGCCGCTCGCCGTTGTAGGTGAACATGTACACCTCTTTATTCAAACGGCGCAGCGCAAGGTAGTACTCGATGCCCTGGTACCATGGCACCGCATCGTCTTCGTCGTTGTGAATCATCAGGAGCGGAGTCTGCACCGACTGCGCATGAAAGACCGGAGAGTTTTCCAGATAACGCATCGGGTAATCCCAGAGGCTGCCGCCGATGCGCGACTGCGAACGCTCGTATTGAAATTGGCGGGGCAGGCCTGAGCCCCAGCGAATGCCGCTGTAGGCGCTGGTCATGTTGGAAACCAGCGCGCCGGGCGCGGCGGCTTTGAAGCGGTTCGTTTGCGTGACCATGTAAGCAATTTGATAACCGCCCCAACTATGGCCCTGAATTCCGATCGCGCCTTCATTGACAAAGCCTTTATCAACGACCGCTTGAATCCCTGGCAGCACGCACTTAAGCGCGCTCTGGCCGGGATAGCCGGTCGTGTAAACGATGTCCGGCATGAAAATCAGATAGCCGTTGCTGACGTAGTATGCCGGATTGATCGACGTGCCCGGTCCGGGCGAGCGAAAAGCGTGCAAGCCCTGGCTCAGACGCTCGTAGATGTAAACGATCATCGGATACTTCTTCTTCGCGTCGAAGTTATCCGGTTTCAGCAGCAAGCCCTGCAAAGCGACGCCGTCGGTATTCTTGAAACTGACCAGCTCGCCGGTGCCCCAGTTGAAAGCCATGCGTTGCGAATCGGCGTTGCTCAACTTCTTCGGGTTCTTGAAATCCATGCCCGCAACCCAGACATCGGGAAACTCGTCGAAGCGTGACGCGGTGAACATCAAAACGTCCGCGTCCTTTGCCTTGGTTGGCGTGCTGAAGTTCTTGGCCGCCATCATTAATTTTTCCGGCACTCCACCATTGACGCGGTCACGATAGAAGCCCGAGTCGCGCGTGTCTTCATTTTCCGCGCGCAGCAGCATCGGCTTCGCCGGATCGATCGATCGTTCTTTCGGATCGAGCCGCACGTAACGCAACTCGACACGATCGCGACGGCCGACGCCGTCGGTCAGGTTTTTCGCCCCACTGCCGTCCGGTGAAACTTGCCAGATGTCATAGCGGTCGTAAATCAGCACTTCGCGATCGTCTTTGGTCCAACCAGCGAGGCCATACGATCCGGGCGTGCTCGGCGTGTCGTTGTCTTCGTCGAAGAAATGCACGTTGAGGTTCTTCGTCAGGTTAACCGTTCGGCCGTCGGCAATTGAATAAGAATTCCAATCCTTGCCGTCAAAGTACATTGCATACTTCGCGCCGGGTGAAAGCGAAAGGCCGAAACGCTGCTTCTGACCGATTAGCTTGCGCGTGCCGTCCGTGGCGTTGACCAGATAAAAATCGCTGTAACCGGGATCGTAATCAGCCGTCACGCGATAAGCGCGGTTGTCGTTGCCGATGCCGATGCGGCCGTCGTTCGAGAGCGTTACCGACTCCATCTTTTCATCCGCGAGCTGCACAAACTTCTTTTCTTTGACCACATAAGCAGCGCGATACGACCGGCTGCGCTCCTGCTCGGCGCGCACTTTCTGCATCGGCTGAATGTAGTCGTCTTTCCAATGCCAGAGATCGACCAAAACTTTTTCATCAGCGGGGATTTCTTCGTCCGGGCTCTTTTCCGGATCGGGCGGCGGCGCCGCTCCTAAGAGCAGACGCGAACCGTCAAGCGAAAATCCTAAATTTGCTTTGTCGCTGACCACGAAGTCTTTGCGAAAGCCGGGCGAGGACGCCGAGACGACTTCCGAAACATTAGGCGCCAGGCCTGAGGCGTGGTTTCTATCAGCGCCTTCCTTAACAGCCGCACCGCTGCCGCGCTCCCAAAGATAGACTTTGAACTTCGGCTGCTTCGCTTCCGCGTCATCGCGATCGCTGATGAATGCGAGTTCCGTCTGGTCTTCGTCCCAGGTGAGCTTCTGATACTTGCCCTTGCCGGCGACCAGCGACACGGGCGCTGCGTCGGTTTGTGTCGCCGCCACATAGACGCCGTTCGTCTCTTCATTCTTTGACGCGACCGTGTAAACGAGTGTCTTCGCGTCTTTGCTCAAGCTGTAGTCGAGCACGTCGTTGAATGTGCGCTCCGCTCCCGTCGCGGTGTTTCGCAGCACGAGATCGGTGCCGTATTCCTTTTTCTTGGCAGGTGTGCGAGATGAAGGTCCTTGCGCGCCTTCGCGTGTGGCAGGAGCGCCTGCACCAGCGGGGGCGTTTGATTGTGGCGCTGTGTTCGGTGACTCGCTTGCCGCTGCGCCCTCCCTAACGGTCGGGCTACTGCCCCGCGCACCGTCTCTGTTTGGACTTGCCGCCGGCTTCGCTTCAAGCAGATAAGCGATGAAGCCTGGGCCATCTTCGGGGACCTGAAAATTCTTTACGCGTTCGACCTTGGCGACTTGCCCGCTCGTCAAATCCATTATGCCGAGCGCATTCTTGGGCATGTCTTCCGGCTTCTTCTTGTCCTTCTTTGCTTTATTCAATTCAGTTTTGGTCGGCTCGATGCTGAAAGCCACAAAACGGCTGTCAGCCGTGAACACAGGACGCGCCAGCCGGCCCTGCGCGGCGATAATTTCGCCAAAGTTCGGAATGGAATCGTCCGGTGGCGGCGCCGGCGGCCGGTAGCCACGGGCCGCGCGCCATTCAGTGGCGCTGGCGATGTTGCGCACAACAATCTCGCTGTCGTTATCCTGGGCCATGAAGGCGTAGGCGATAAATTTTCCATCACGCGAAATCGTCGTCGCGTTGATCGAACGCCACGAGTCATAGTCCTGGTGCGTCAGCGCGCGTTTGGCCGTCGTGGTTTGCGCCGCCGCGGCCGGCTTAGCTTGCTGGGCCAGGACCGGGGCCAGCGAAGTTGCGAACAAGGCAATCGCACAGATGAGCGACACGTATCGCCGGGAAGACTTACTTGAGAATTTCATAAAGCACTCCATGTTTTAAGGTTTTCGAACGGCAAGCTGCGCGCACAGTCTATCTCGAAGTGGATTGAAGTCAAGGATAATCTGCCCGGCACAGGAGAGGTTCGATGCCTCGTAGGATAGACGGGAGCTTTCGCTCCGAGGCAACGAAACACAAAGTAAAAGTCAGCCTTGCTTAGAACAACTGGAACTTGATCGTCAGGTACTTCTTCGGGTTCTGGCGAAAGTCGTAGAGCATCTTCACGCCCTCCGAAGAGAACTGGTTCACGTTGTTGTAGAGCGATTCGTCGGTGAGTAGTTTGCCGACCGTGCCTTCGCCGCGTTGCGCGCCGGCGACGACGTTGTCGATGCGCGCGGCCGTGGTGTTGAAGCGAGCAATCGCGGTGCGCGCGTCGTTGTAGATGCCCTCATCCTTGATCAGTTTGCCGAGCGTGCCTTCGCCACGATTCACGCCCGCGATAATGGTATCGATGTTGTTCATCGAATTGTTCACGCGATCGGCGATGCGATTGATCTTGTTGTACATCTCGTCGCTCGCGAAGAACTTTCCGGCGGTCCCGCGGCCGGCGCGAAGATCCTCAGACATCTTTTTCAGATTCGCCGCGACGTCGTTGGCGTTGTTGTAGAGTGCTTCGTCGTAAAGAAACTTGCCGGCCGAGCCTTTGCCGCTCTTAATCTGCTGCGCGAGTTCTTCCGCGTCATGGATGGTCGCGTTCAGGTTGTTGTAAAGCGTTTCGTCATTGAACAAGCGACCCACCGTGCCTTTTCCTTCGCGCACATTTTTCACGATATCGTTCAGCTGATCAGAAAGCTTGCTCAATTTTTGCGCCAACTCGGTTCCCTGGGTCGCGAGGTCGCTCATAGTGCTGCCCGCGGTGGCCGGCAACAGAAAATTCTCCGTGACCGGCTGGCCCAGAGGCGTGCCCGGCGTGATATTCACGATCATCTCGCTGCCGAGAATGCTCGGCGAAGCCTGTTGCGCGGTCGAGTCGGTGCGAATGCGATCTGTAGCAGGGATGCCGTCAATTTTATTATCAATCGTCAGGAATACTTCTATCTTGTGCGGGTTGGGACCGGTGCCGACTTCTGATGGGCTCAGCAATCGCAGGCGATCAACTTTGCCGATCTTCACGCCCGCCAATTTCACGTCTGATCCTTCGCGCAAGCCGTTGGCGTCAACAAAGCGCGCGCGCAGGTGCAGATGGCTCTTGAAAGGGTTGAGCTCGCCCGAAGCGTTCAAGATCAAAACGACCAGAACTGCGAGGGCGATGAAAACGAGCAAGCCGACGCGCAGCTGGCTCAGTCCGATTTGCCTGGTTGATTTTGGCATCTCACTGCAAGGATGAAGAATGAAGGATGAAGGATGAAAGCAGCACAGCACTCATCGGTTCAACCTTGAACTTCTTCCTGTGTCCTTTCTAATTCGTTTTAAGGAACCAGGATGGAGAAGATTTTCATCCTTCATCCCTCCTACTTCCTCCTTGCCTTTTAGTGTCCCCTCAGGAATCTATGAATGTACGGGTCTTCGGCGCGTTTTAACGTTTCATCAGTGCCGCTAAAGATTATTTCTCCGTCGCGCATCATTAGCACCTTGCTGTTGATAAGACAAAGCTTCTCGCCTTCTTTTTCAAACACGACCTCGCCCGCATCGTTCACCACCGCGTATTCGGAAGTCAGGTAATCGAGATTGTTCATCTCGTGGGTCACAAAGATCGATGAGACGTCTTCCAGGTCGCGCAGCTTCATGGCCAGTTCGCAAATCGTGCGCGCGGTGGGCGGATCGAGTCCTGCCGTTGGTTCGTCGAACATCACGATCTTGGGATCGCCGACCAGGGCCCGGGCGATGCCGACGCGCCGGCGCATACCGCCCGAAAGCTCCGCAGGCATTTTGTCGATGGCGTCTTCCAGGTTAACGAAGCGCAACATGCGACGGACCTCGTTTTCGACGTCCTCTTCGGGCACGCCCTGCTCATGCAACTTGAAGGCAACGTTCTCGTAAACGGAAAGCGAGTCGAACAGCGCTCCTTCCTGAAAGATCATCCCGATCTTTTTTCGGATTCGCATCATCTGAACTTCCGAGTAGTTCGTGATGTCCTCGCCGTCCACCAGGATCCGCCCGCTGTCGGGTTTGAGCAGGCCGAGCACCAACTTGATCGTCGTTGACTTGCCACAGCCCGATCCTCCCAGAATGATCTTGGTCTCGCCTTTCATGACTTTGAAACTCAGATTGTTCAGGATTTTTCGCTCATCGAAGATCATTGTCACGTTCTGAAATTCAATTGCCGGAATCGCGCGATCGGTATCATCGACTTCGCGAAAAGTCGATTCTGCGGCGTCGTCGCTGACGCGCTGATCGGTGATCTTATCGATGGAAGACTGCGTCATCATATTTGGGTGCCCAGTATAAGTTGAAGTGCGCGTGCCAGAATAAAGTCCGCGATGATTACGATGATCGAAGCCATCACCACCGCCGACGTGGTCGAACGGCCCACGCCGACCGTGCCGCCTTCGGTCTTTAAGCCTTTGTGACAAGCGATCAGGCCCATCAAAAAGGCAAAAACCAACGGCTTGATAATTCCACCGATAAGATCGTCGGTCGTGATTCCATCTTTCACCGAATTGATGAACATCGACGAAGGCAAACTAAAAAGCCAAGTTGAAACTGCCCAACCGCCCCCGATGCCCATGATGTCCGTGATGAGCGTCAACAAGGGTAGCGTGACGACGAGCGCCAGTATCCGCGGCGCCACCAGCTTGCGAACCGGGTCCGTGCCCAGTGCGCGCATCGCGGCGATCTGCTCCGAGACGACCATCGATCCCAATTCCGCCGAGATTGCCGATACAACCCGGCCCGTGACCATCAGCGCGGCCAGGACAGGCCCGAGTTCCCGCACCAAAGAGATTGAAACCAGGTACCCAAGTTGATCGACTGCGCCGTACGAGGCCAGTGTTTGATAGGTCTGTAGGGTCAGAACACCGCCGGTAAAGAATCCCGTAAGAATGATGATCGTCAGCGATCCGACGCCGATGTAATCCATCTGCTCGATCGCTTCCGGAATGTAATGGGGTTTCTTGAAGAACCCGCGCGCTGCCCGAGCAGCGAGCAACGAAATCTCCTGGAGGTCAAGTAGAAAACGAAGGATGACGTTCATCCCAAATCCAATTTTGTATAAGGGGCTGCTCGCTGGCTATTAAGAGAACTGGCAGTCCGGCGAATGCGACGCATTGACGACTCGAAACTTCGGACGCCAGCGCGTACAGGCGAATTTTCAATAGAGCGGCCTATGATGCGCAGAACCAATCGTTTACGTCAAGGTTGAGTATGCCTGGCGGGGAACCCTTGAGGACGAAAAAAAGCCGGCCCGTGATGGCGGACCGGCTTCGTAAATATGAGGGCGCGGGGTGACTAAGGTTTTTGTTGCCGTCGTAGTGCTCGACGCTGGGCCGGTGTCAACGACTGATTATTTGGGTTGCGCTGGAGTCCCTGGCGCGGGTCGAGCCCGTTCGGCGTTTGCTGTTGACGGCCAGGCCGCCCTGCCAGGTTGCGCCGCTGCATTTCTCGTAGTCTGACCCGTTGATCGGGAGTCAGAACCTGGAAGACCCTCGCCTCAGTCAACGAGCGCAGACGAATCGTTTGCGACTGGGCTTCGGCAACCTCGCGCGAACGCTGCTCGATCAGTGACTCGTTAGGAGTTGGCGACTCGATCGCTTCATTCAGTGCGCGCTGAGCTTGACGTAGCCGCAGAACGGCTGCCTGGCGCTCGTCTTTGAGCTCGGCATTGATCAGGCGAATCTTCTGAATTTGCTCCGGCTTCAGATCAAGCCCCGCGAATGGATTCGCCGGCTGAGTCTGTGTCGGCGCCTGAGCGGATTCAGTCGCGTTCTGGGTCTGAGTTGTTTGCGCGCTGGCCACGACACACGTGCCTAACAGAAAGAAGGCTACGCTGATCGTAAACAGCTTGATTGTTGTGTTGTGGTTTCGTTTCATCTGATTAACTTCCTTGCGCTTCATTGCACCAGGTTTCAATGATTAGGTTGATCTGAGATTCCGAAAGTCAGCTCTTCATCATCTGTCATCGGAACTAGTCTTAAGTCGGCGGCCAATTGTTGACGTTCCTCAAGCGTCAGGCCTTTGATTCTCGGCTTCGACCTCTGTGTGCGAGCAATCTCGTTGCCCCGTGACGTTGTTTTAATCGGCCTAACATCTTTCTGCGCGGGCTGGGCAGCCTGTTCAATCTTTTCAGTTTGATTCTTCAACGCGCGCGCCACGGCTGCGTCGAGGTCCGCCCTGGTAAATTCTTTCGATGCGTCATTGGTGTTTGCGACCTGAGCCGGCCGGCGCCAGATATTCGACACTGCCAAACCGATCAGCACGCACAAGAGTAATCCAGCAAACGCGGTCGCTCCTCGCAACCAAAGCGGGGACACATTGAAAAACTCCCGTATCGCACCCAGTGCCGAAAGTTTCCGTTCATGATGGACGAACTGAGTTGAATCAACCACCGGCTCGCTGGCCGGCGACGCCAGGTTGAAAGATGTCCCGAGCGCTTCGTTGCGCCAAACCAAAATCGATTCATGCACCTGATTGAATACGGCGAACTCACTCTTGCAGGCCGCACACTGTTGCAGGTGCTCGCGAAAATCGAGGGCATCAACTTCATTGGCTTCGCCGTAAACATAAGTGACCAGGTCCTCGGCTCGATGACAAACTGGTCGTTCATTCATGTCTCGCATCTCAAACCTCTTCTTATCGAATCGCGCGACTGTCCTCAAACTTTTGCAGGCGCATCTGCAATTGTCTCAGCGCGGTGTAGAGTCTGCTCTTGACCGTGCTTAACGGAATCTCCAAAGTCTCAGCAATTTCCTGGAACGTCAATTCTTCGAACTCCTTCATCACTACAACCTGCCGCAAATCCGGCGGCAACGTGCTGACTGCGCGCCGAACTGCGTGGCTGCGCTCAATGGCCTCGGCGTTTCGCGCCGGGGAAGCGTCGAGCGGCAAAGCGAAGACCGCGGCATTCCTTTCAGCTTCATCTTCGAGTGCGGTCTCGCCGCGGACCTTCGCGCGCCGTTGGCGCGTAATGCACTGGTTCACGGCAATCCGGTGCAGCCATGAAGAGACCTTCGCTTCGCCGCGAAATCCGCGCAGGTTACGGAACGCTGCTAAGAACGTTTCCTGAGTCGCGTCGCGCGCATCTTCCTCGCGTCCCAGCATGCCGAAGGCCAGCGCAAAGATCCGACGCTCCCAGCGGCGCACAATTTCGCCGAACGCTTCCGGATCGCCCGACAGCGCGCGTTCAACCACTTGTTCGTCGTTCGTAACCGTTTCCATCTGGTTCCTGCCCGCGCCCGCCGCGGGCATCCAAATGTCGCGCAACAACCTCGCGCTCAAACCTTTAGACGCGCCCCGATGCTCGTCAGTCTGCAAAAAGTATCACAGAACGGGCCAACCCCAAGCGACAAATCGGAGAATAACCAACCGGGACTCCCTAAGCTCGTGGGGGTCTAAGTCATATTATTTCAGTAGTTAAATTCCGGCCAAAACCGTTGACACTGCGAGGCTCAACCAACTAAGCTACTTGAGGCCGTCGAACACGGAGGTTGACGGTGGAGTCTATCTCGCGCTTTTCGTCTTTTCCCACTCGAGTGCTCGCATCCTTAGGTCGAATTCGCCTTCTCTACGTCGTCCTGGCAGTGTTGCTGCTGGTCGGCCTTTTGCCGTTGAGCCTGGCCGGGATGATGCTGTCGCGGCGGACCGCCGAAGAGCTGCGCTCCATTGAAGGTCGCTACCAGGCGCAGCTCGTACGCGACAAGGCGCGCCAGATTGAACTCTATGGCCAACGCTATCGTGACGTCGTAGTTGGTCTGGCGCGGGCTTTCGAGATTGCCGGCGGAAACCAATTCCCGGCGGACTCGGGCTACGACGTGCGTTTACAGCGCAGCCTTCAAGACGATCCTAACCTGATCGCATTGGCCATTTGTCCGGTTAGAGGCGAAGTGCATCGAGCCTTCCAGGTTGACCTAATAAAACGCGAAGAAGTAGACCAGCGGATCGCCGATGTGTTGGCGCGAATGAATAATCGCGGAGTGATCATCAGCCGGCCGCAAATAATTCGCTCGGGCCAGGAGATGGGATTGACGATCGCCGCTCCGGTGATGAACGGCGAAGAAATCACGGCTGCGGTGGTTGCAGTTGTTTCCTTCCAGGAAGTTTTCAGGGCGCTGCAACAAACATCTGCAAAGAGCACGCGCGAAATGTTGGACGCCGGTTTGCCGGTCGTCTTCGTGGTGGATCAAAACGGAAGGGCCGTGGCCCATCCCGATGCTGCGATTGCATTTTCAGAACGACCGATGACTGATCTGAAGGTTGTTCAGGATTGGTTGGAGACCGGCGCTCAGGTGCAATCAGCTCTGGCCCCGTTCACGCTTGATCGCGAAGGACGCACCACGCCGATGTTGGGTTCTTATGCGACGGTGGAGCTGGATCGCAATTCGTTGCTGGGAGTGATTGCAATTCAAGACGAGAGCGCGGCGCTCGCTTCGGTGGGAGACATGCGCAAACAGGTTTTGTTGGTGAGCATGTTGGCCGCGCTCCTGGCGTTAGTTATCGGATTCTTTTTTGCAGACCAGCTGACGCGTCCGGTTCGCGAGCTGGCCGCAGGAGCGCAGCGAATCGCCGCCGGTGATTTTTCGCAGCGCGTGAAAGTGTTAGGCCGAACCGAATTAGGCGAGCTGGGATCGTCATTCAACCAGATGACCGATCAAATTGAAGAGTTCGTAGGAGATTTGCAACGTTCGGCGGAAGAAAACCACGAGCTCTTTTTAGGCACCGTCAAGGCATTGGCCGCGGCGATCGACGGCAAGGATCCCTACACTCGCGGTCATTCCGAGCGGGTTTCGCGTTTTGCCGTGGCAACCGCGCAGGGACTGGGCTTGTCAGAAGATGAGATTGAGAAGATCAGGGTCAGCGCGCTCTTGCACGATGTTGGCAAGATCGGAATTGATGATCGCGTGCTGAAGAAACCATCTGCGCTTACCGACGAAGAATTCGAAGTTATGAAGACGCATCCCCAGAAGGGCTACAAGATCATGTCGCAAATTCCGGCGATGCGCGACTTCCTGCCGGGTATGTACATGCATCACGAGATGATCAATGGCGAAGGTTATCCGCAGGGATTGCACGGTGAACAGATTCCGCTACAAGCACGCATCGTTTCAGTCGCGGATACTTTCGATGCGATGACGACTGAGCGTCCTTATCAAAGGGCGATGGAATTGTCGGCCGCGTTGACTCGTCTGAAGAGTTTTGTCGGCACCCGATACGATGCGCAAGTGGTCGCCGCTTTCGTCGCCGCTTGTGAAGCCGGAAAGATTCGGCCCGGCGTTTCGCGCCTCATTCGCAAGCAGAGTGATTTTCGCAATGTGCCCCCGATGCCATTGTCACCGACACCTGATTCGGTTCTGGCAGTCAGTTAGGAGTTTAGAGTTCAAGCTTTAGCTTGTGTTTTTTGAAGGTAGCAAGCTGAAGCTTGAATTCTGAAACGTTTCACTTGTCGCGGCGCATCGCTTTTGTGGCGGTGCGCCGCTTCTGCTTATAATCGCAAGCAGATTTCCGCATTTAGTGGCACAGACTTCAGTCTGTGTTTGTTCGAACAGCAGAATCACAGACTAAAGTCTGTGCCACTAATTCAAGATTGGGGTGGTAATGGCTTTTTGGCGCAGGAAAAAGGATGAGTTTGTCTCGTTGGGCTTGAATCGAGCCGTCGCGGAGGACGTAGCGCAACCCGCGCCAGAGCCGGCGAGCGAGGCAAACAAGCAGGCGCCGCCGCCAGTCTTAGTCGAAGCCGCACCGCCCGCTGCTGCGACGCCCTGGCAAACATCAGTTCTTGGTCTCGATCTTTCAATCGAACAGTTACAAGCGCGCGAGGCCGCGCTGGAACAGGAATTCTCAGCTCGCTTCCGGCGGGCCGTAGCCGCCACTCGTGAATCGTTATCGGAAAGAATCGATACTGTCTTTGCCGGCGCTAAACAGATTGATGCGGCGCTGCTCGATGAACTCGAAGAAGCTTTGATTGCCGCTGACATTGGCGTGGCCACGACGATACACGTCCTGGAAACGGTGCGTCGCGGCATCAGTCGCAAAGAGATCGACGACATCGAAAAATTGAAGCATTCAATCAAGTCGGAGTTGCTCTCAATTCTGCAAGCGTCAGAGCGGCAGGGCGTTGCGACGGAAGCCAGCGTGCCTGACAACATCGCGCCATACGTGATGATGATTGTCGGCGTTAACGGCGTGGGTAAGACAACCACGATCGGAAAGCTGGCCCAGCGTATCAAGGCCGAAGGCAACGACGTTCTGATTTGCGCCGCGGACACGTTTCGCGCGGCCGCGTCCGATCAATTGGCGATTTGGGCTGAGCGCACGGGCGTGCCTTTGATTCAACAAAAGCAGGGAACTGATCCCGCCGCGGTGCTGTTCGATTCGATGAAGGCGGCCAAGGCTCGCGGCTCTGACGTTTTGATTGTGGATACCGCCGGGCGGCTTCATAACAAATCGAACCTGATGGCTGAGTTGGAAAAGATGAAGCGCGTGGCCGGCCGCGAAGTCGAAGGCGCGCCGCATGAAACGCTGCTGGTCGTTGACGCAGTGACTGGACAGAATGGTTTAGAGCAGGCGCGGCAGTTTTTGAAAGTTGCCGGCGTGACGGGAATCGTCCTGACGAAACTCGATGGCACGGCCAAAGGTGGAATCGCGGTTGCCATTGCGAAAGAACTTGGCCTGCCGATTCGTTACGCCGGAATTGGCGAAAAGGTTGACGACCTGGTTGTCTTCGATGCCGAGCAATATGTGAATAGTCTGTTTAATTGAGATAAGAAGGTTCGCGCCGCACGAGGTCAGTACCGTCCGCGTTAGCGGATGGAGTAAAGATGTAGCCCTGGTTGATCGATTAATCACCTGCTAACGCAGGTGGTACTGACTTCATCGTCCCAAAATTGGAAAATCAAGCCGAACACGATCGTCAAATGATGACTCGCGCGCTGGAACTTGCGGCGCGCGGCGTCGGACAAGTCAGTCCGGGTCCGCTCGTTGGCACTGTTATCGCTGACGCTCAAGGCAACGTCGCCGGCGAAGGGTTCTATCTTTACGATCAGGTCAAACATGCTGAGACGATGGCCCTCGAGCAGGCGCGCGATCGAGCCCGCGGCGGCACCGCGTATGTTTCGCTGGAGCCTCACGCGCATCAAGGCCGCACCCCACCGTGTACTGACGCGTTAATTAATGCGGGAATCAAACGCGTCGTTGCGCCCGTCGAAGATCCGAACCCAATCGTTTCCGGTCGCGGCTTCGCGCACCTGCGTGACGCCGGCATCGAAGTTTGTTCGGACTTGATGGCTGCCGAAGCATCGCAACTAAACGAAGCTTATTTTCATTTCATGCGCACCGGCCGGCCGTTTGTTCATCTGAAGATGGCTGTCTCTCTCGACGGCAAAATCGCGACGCGGACGGGTGACTCGCGTTGGATTACGGGCGAGGAGTCGCGCGCGCGCGTTCATGAGTTAAGACACGAGTCGGATGCGATTATGGTGGGCGGCGGAACGGTGCGCGCGGACGACCCGCTGTTAACGGATCGTTCCGGCAAGCCGCGACGACGGCCAATTGTCCGCGTGATCATGGACCAATGCCTGCACCTGTCGCCAGAGTCGCAGTTGGCCCGCACAACCAAATCCGCGCCAGTGCTGGTGTTTACCAAAGCTGATTCGAAAGCGCCGGCCATCGCTGCGCTCGAATCGAGCGGAGTAGAAGTCGATAACCGTGGCCAGGAGCTCGAAGATGTTTTGCAGGAGCTGGGCAAGCGATCGATCCAAAGTGTGCTCCTCGAAGGCGGAGCGACCCTGGCCGGATTGATGTTGGATCGCGGTCTGGTCAACAAAGTCACATTTTTTGTCGCGCCGATGATCATCGGAGGCAAGGGCGCGCCTTCCGCTATCGGCGGGCAAGGCGCAGAGAAAATCGCCGAAGCGCTGCGACTCGAACGCATTGAAATCCGACAACACGGACCCGACCTCGAAATCACCGGCTATCCGTCAAGAAGCGAGGGGCAGTAGCCCGACCGTGAGGGAGGGCGTCGTCAAACGACCCGACCATGACAATTCCCAAACGCCGTTTCGGTCAGAACTTTCTCGTCGATCGAGCAGTCGCAGATCGCATCATCACGGCAGTAAGCCCTCGGCCCGATGAAACAATCGTTGAAATCGGGCCGGGCCAGGGCGCTTTGACTTCACGTTTGGTTGAAAAAGCCGGCCGCGTGGTTGCAATCGAGTTCGATCGCGATTTGGTGCCGCAGTTACGCGCGCAATTCGGCGCGGGGGCAAACCTCAAGCTGATCGAAGCGGACGCCTTGACCGTGAATTACTGCGATGTGATTCAACCGGCGACTCAAACGCGTGTGGTCGCAAATCTGCCGTACAACATTGGCACCGCAATTCTGCAAAGACTGATCGAGCAGCGCCATTGCATTAGCGAGATGACGCTCATGTTGCAACGCGAAGTGGTTGATCGGATCACGGCCGGGCCCGGATCGAGTGATCGCGGTTATCTTTCCGTCCTGGTTGAAGCATATTGCGAAACGGAAAGGCTTTTCGATGTTCCGCCGCAGGCTTTTCGGCCGAAGCCAAAAGTTTGGAGCAGCGTCGTGAACCTGCGAGTGCGGCCGCGTCTGCCAGTCGAAGTAAAAGACGAAGAGTTACTCTGGAAGATCGTTAGCGCGGGCTTTGCGCATCCGCGTAAGACGATTCTCAACAACTTGCGTGAAGCACCGGAAGCAATTCAGGAGTTACTGAAGAAGCGTGGCGGCGCCAGCATCGTTTTGTGTGATGCCGGAATTCCGCCTTTGCGGCGAGCTGAGACATTTGCGTTGGAAGAGTGGGCGTTGCTGATGAATGCGCTCGCATGAGTAGGGAGTGATTAGAGTCAGTAACGCTGAGTTCAAAAGAGCGATGTTAACTCCTACTGAAGTCCATTTCCTTGTTGGTCTTCTGACGATTGATTCGCGCCGAGGGAACGTTCAAAGCCCTAGCGAGAGCACTTGCACTCAGATTGAGCGGAACCAGGAAGTCCTCGCTAAGTATTTCGCCGGGATGTACCGGTCGCATGCGATTCTTAAACATCTTCGTTCACTCGTGAGCGCCAGTATTCTGGTTTCTTGTGGAGATTTGCAATTGCAATGATGACGAGCTCGAGCTCGGTCGCTTCATAGATAATGCCGTAGGGGAAGCGCTGCATCTGACAGCGGCGAATTGAACCGCCTAATGGATGCCATGCCTGCGTGAACTGCTTTATGCGACGGATCGTCTCCCAAGCCTCGTCGCGAAACTCTTCGCCCAGTCGGGCTCGTCGGCTGTTGTAGTAGCGAACCGCTTCTCGCAGTTCAGTTCGAGCAGGCGCCAGGTACCGCCTTCAAGACTGTTTACCAAGCTCAGCGAAAACTTCTTCTTCGTCAATCGCGACAAGTTCTCCGGCGCGATAGGCCGAAAGGCGACTCTCAGCTTCTTCTAACCATAAAGCATCGAGTTCGGCGTCGGGCTTGTCGAGGCTCGTGATTAGCTCTTCGACAAGCGCCGCCCGATCGGTGGGGGGTAATTGTAGCGCTTGACGTAACAGGGTATCGGCGGAAGCGGACATTATTTGTAACTCCTTAGTGAATGAACTAACTCTAACAAAGGCCCGGCCCGAAATCTATATTGAATGAGGGTCACCGGGGAATTACTTCTCCAGTAGCATCGCCAACTTCCGCGGCGCCAAACTTTGATAAGCGGCCTTCATGAGTTCTGTGACCACCTCCCAGTCAACCTCGCCGAGATCGAGACGAATGCCAATCCAGCCTTTGGCGCCAAGATAAGCGGGCACGAAAAAAGTTTCCGGGTCTTCTCTAATCAGGCGATTTCGTTCATTTACACTCGACTTGCAAGCCAGCGAAATCATCCCATCGCCGTGATGATCGTATTGGTAATACGCGAGCGTTTTCTTTCCGAGACGAATCGCAAGATGGTCTCCGATCGGCTCAATGTTCACCTGCGGTAATGACGAGCAGATTTTGCTTAGCCGTTCGCGTCTCGACTTTGCAGTTGCCAGTTGATTCGAGGTGAGTGACATCAATTTCTAACGCAAGTGTGTAATAACTTTCACGCCATCCTTTGGTCGCAAAGACATTGCCGGATAAATTTCGACCGGGTGACCGGGAACCAGCTCGAGACGAAACTTCTGCCCGATCGTCGCGAGCACCAGAATGATTTCCATCATCGCGAACGACGCGCCGATGCAGGCCCTCGGGCCTCCGCCGAAAGGGAAGTATGCATACTTGGGCAGGCGCTCAACGAAATCCGGCGTCCAGCGTTCGGGCATGAACTCGTCGGGCTGGTCAAAGAAACGAGCGTCCCTTTGGGTCACCCATTGAAACATGAACACCTGCGTTCCGGCCGGTACGCGATAACCGCCGATTTCGCAATCATCGATGGCTTCGCGACCCAAGCCGTACGCGGGCGGATAAAGACGCATCGACTCTTTGGCGATCTGTTCCGTGAATTTCAGGCGCGGTAAATCGGCCATCGTCGGCAAATGTCCTCCGAGCACTTCATCCAACTCAGCGTGAAATGCATTTTCGGCTTTGGGATGAGTGCCCAGCAGATACCAGCACCACGCGAGCGTCAGCGCCGTCGTTTCATGTCCGGCGAGAAAGAGAGTCATCACTTCATCGCGGAGCTGTTGATCGCTCATCTGACTGCCGTCTTCGTCGCGAGCGGCCAAAAGCATGGAAAGCAGATCGCCTTCATCCTTGCCGCTGGCGCGGCGCTCACCGATTATTCGATAGACGATGTCGTCAATTCGTTTCGCCAATCGATGAAAACGCAGGTGCGCCGGTGTCGGCAGACGATTGTTAAGGATCCAGGTCAGCGTGGCTTGTGACGCAAAAGGCTTGACGAGTTCCTTAAGTGTGTCGCCCACATGATCGACGTCGGTCGAAACATCCGCGCTGAAAAGACAACGCACGACGATCTCGAGAGTCAAACGCATCATGTCGCGATGCATGTCGCGCGCCTCTCTGTCCTGCCAGCCGCCCATCAAACGTTCTGTGTAATCGACCATGGTGCCGGCATAGGTCGCCACGCGCTCGCGGTGAAAGGCCGGCGCTGAAAGACGACGCTGTCGCTTCCACTCTTCGCCCTGGCTCGTCAGCAAACCGTTACCAACCAAACGCTGAAAGAAGTTAGACCGCAGCGACATCGACTTGAGGAAGTTTTTCGGATTGGTGGCGAGCACGTACTCAACTTCGTTTGGGTGATAAAGAAACAGCGCGGGCACGTAAAGAAAGCGCATCCAGACGACGTCACCGTAATCGCGTTGCGCCCGTTCGATAAAGCCAAGCGAGTCGCGATTGAAATCGCGCATCACACCCATGATGGGTGTGCCTTTCGGACCGGGAGGGCGCGCGGCGGCCGGGAACTTTTTCCCGGCTTTCATCACGCGCGCGAGATCTTTGATCGAAGGATTTGATTTCATTACCACGTCAATTTCACCGCGCCCGCGTAAATTCCATTTGAGTTTCTCGGTGTCTCTGTGTTGCCTCTGTGTCTCTGGGGTGAAATTCTGCTTTGGATATTTTCACCACAGAGGCACAGAGGATACACAGAGGCACGGAGAAGATCACAACGCGGTGTCACCCCTGGTTTGCAGATGCGATGTCTTGGCTCACGCTACTTCAACAAATCAGAATAGATGCCCGGGTCGCTATCCGGAATCACGATGGCGCCGACGGTCTGTTGATAAAACTCGACTGGTCCCGCGGCGCCAATGATCCCGTAGACGTAACCGAGTTCGCGCAAGCCCCAGAGCGATTCCAGCAAAAGCGCTTTGCCGATGCCGTGGCCACGTTCGCGTTCGTCCACGCCCGTCGGTCCAAAGAAAGCGCGCCGCGTGCATTCGTATCCGGCGAAGCCGATTACTCTTCGATCACGCGTGGCGACAAAAACTGAAACGGGCTTGTTGGCGAAACCTACGGAGATTTCATCGGCCCAGGCAATCGAAAAATTGTTCTTGATGAATTCGCGGACCGGCGTGATCTCGAACGGCTGAGCGCGGCGAATGTTCACGCCTTCGATCGAAGGTGCGCGCGCCGACAGTTTGAGCAAATTAACCAGTAAGTCGGGCATGGAGGCAGTTTAGCTGAGGAGTGCGTGAAGCGCACGAAAGCATAAAGCCTGGGGCGCAAGCCCCAGGAATGAATTAAAGAGCCTGCGGAGTGGGCGAGAGCCTCAACGCGTAACAGCTGTCGCCCGCTCTGCGGGCTCGGGTTTGTTTTCGATCTGGTCCTGGGGTTGCGCTCGCTACGCTCGCTTCACCCCAGGCTTTATGCTGTCACCCGCTTCGCGGGTTTTGGGCACGGAATCATGAGGTTGGTTCTGCCAAAATTTTCACGTTAAGATGTCCACAAGTCTTATGAAAGAGTTTTCACCCGAAGTAACCGATCCTCTGCAAACTCAACCATCCGAACGCAGCGACGACGAGTCGATGGTGGGCCGTCAGATCGGTCCTTATCGTATCGAGCGCGAAATCGGACGCGGCGGCATGGGCAAAGTGTATGAAGCCTGGCGCGCCGACGGTGAATTTCAACATCGGGTCGCGATTAAACTCGTCAAGAGCGGGCTTGATCGAGAATTCGTGCTGGGAAGATTTCGCAACGAACGGCAAATTCTCGCGGCCCTGGATCATCCCAATATTGGCAGGCTGCTCGGCGGCGGCACGGCCCACGACGGCAATCCTTACTTCGTCATGGAATACATCGAAGGCCAGCCGCTTTATCAATACGCTGACGCCAGGCGATTGAATATCGGCGATCGATTGCGGCTCTTCACGCAGATTTGCGACGCGGTGCAATACGCGCATGACAAGCTGGTAATTCATCGCGATATCAAGCCGACCAACATTCTCATTTCCAGCGCGGGCACGCCGAAGCTGCTCGATTTCGGAATCGCAAAGCTGCTGAATCCGGAACTCGTTTCGGAAACGACGCCGCAAACAACGCTCGGCGTGCGTTTGATGACTATCGAGTATGCCAGCCCGGAACAAGTGCAGGCGTTGCCGGTTAGTTTTTGCAGCGACGTGTACAGTCTCGGCGTGATTCTGTACGAATTGCTGAGCGGCCATTCGCCATATCGTTTTCGTAACCTGATGCCGCACGAAGTTGCGCGCGCGATTATCGAGGACGAGCCGGAGCTGCCGAGCGTGGCTGTCTCTCGCCCCGGCACGAGCATTCCCGTCAGTCTGGTCGATCGAGATGCCGACACGCTTTCGGTAATGGCGGATACCAAGCCGCAAATGATTGCGAATTTGCATCAGGAACTCGCCGGCAATCTCGATAACATCGTACTGAAGTGTCTGCGCAAAGAACCTGAGGACCGCTATGAAACCGTGGCGGCTTTGCGTGAGGACATCCTGCGTCATTTGAATGGGTGGGCCGTGCTGGCGCCGGCGCCCACTCCCGGCCGACGAACCGATGCGAACATAAAGTCGATTGCGATTTTGCCGCTGAAGCTGCTCAACCTTGGGCCAACTTCTGATACAAGCGAAAGTTTTCTGGGCGTCGGTCTGGCCGATGCGATGATTACTCGTCTCAGCGGCGTGCGCACGCTGGCGGTTCGTCCGACCAGTGCGATCGTTTCGTATGGCGACGAGTCAACCGATCCTTTGCAGGCCGGTCGCGAATTGAGTGTCGACTACGTTTTGGATGGACGGATCAAATTGCTCGGTAATCGCGTGCGCGTTTCGCTTCAGTTGCTCGATGTTCAGCAGGAGGCGAATTCGTGGGCGCATCAATTTGACGAACAATTCTCCGATGCGCTCGATCTGGAAGATTCAATCTCAGCGAAGGTCGCCGAATCTTTGCTGCCGCAATTGACGGAAACCGGGCACCGCCGATTTCGCAAACGTGGCACCGACAATCCACGCGCCTTCGATGCTTACTTGCGCGGCCGTTTCTTCTGGAACAAATTCACGCCCGGGTCGCTGCCGATGGCCCACGCCTCGTTCGAGGAAGCAATCAAACTTGATCCGAATTATGCTTTGGCGTACGTCGGGCTGGCTGACTTTTACAATTGGGCTGGCATCTACGGAATTCTGCCGCCGACCGTGACCATTCCGCAGGCAAAGGCGGCCGCGAAACGCGCGATTGAATTGGATGACTCGCTCGGCGAAGCTTATGCGACCTTTGGTCTGTCGATCGAAACCTCGGACTGCGATTGGAAAGAGACGGAGCGGATTTATCAGCATGCGCTGGAGCTGAATCCGAATTACTCGCTCGCGCATGAATGGTATTCGAGCCTACTGGTCGGAACGGGACGATTCGAGGAAGGTCTGAGGGAAATCAGACGCGCGGAGGAATTGGATCCGCTGTCGCTACGCGGCATGACCCTGACGGCGTGGTCGCTTTATCAGGTTCGGCGTTTTGAAGAGGCTAAAGCCAAGGCGCAACAACTGGTCGAACTCGATCGAAACTATCCTCAGGGCCCATTTCAACTCGGGAACATTCTCATTGAGATGGGAGAAACTGAAAACGGTTTAGCGCTGATTCGTGAAGCCGTGAGGTTGATGCCCGGCTCCGCCTTGCCGATGAGTCTGCTCTGCTTTGCACTCGTCGCCGCCGGCGAACGCGAAGAGGCCGAAGCCGTGCTGGCTGAAATTCTAAAGACGGCTGCGACCGGTTATGTGAAAGAGTATTTCCTGGCGATGGCCCACCTGGCGTTGGGACATCATGATGAAGCGCTCACGTCTTTGGAAAAAGCCGTGGCTGAGCGCGACCCCTGGCTGGTTTGGTTGGGCACCGAACCGAAACTCGATCCGCTCCGCAAAGATCGGCGCTTCATAAAACTCTTCAAAGATACAAACAACCCGATGGCGACAGTAGCATAGACTTCAGTCTGTGATTCGATATGGGAGTGACTCCGTGTCGCTCATCACGAGTGGGGCGAAATCACAGCCCGCGGAGCGGCCAAATGTTTATAGACCGTCACACTCGAAAAAATTCGCTAGCTCCGGAGGAGCCCAACTGAAACCTCGGCTCTTTCGCTCCTAACGGAGCTTCAAGCCGATTAGCGCCCGGTTCTATAGACATTCGGTCCCTCCGGGGCCGCCGCAGCATGTTTTTCTGCCAAGACGAGAATGACCCCCATGACCTACGATTCCTCGTCGTAGATCACAGACTAAAGTCTGTGCCACTTTGTCTCGCTAGTTGAAGCTTGGTGGGAATGAGAGACTAGTTGGATTGTTTTTGAGGCTGCGCCTCTTTATCAAACGGCCACTTTAACTTTAGCTCTTCGATCGTCCCGTTGTAAACATTCACGTCCATGTCGTATTCGGTACCGGGCACCGTGTAGAGGCAGGCGCTGCGATTGGCCGCGGTGCAATTGATCTCGCTCGAGAATTGCCAGATGGTGTACGTCTTCCAAGTGCCCGCCGGAAAGTCGGTAACCGTCGGTTTGAAGCGCGCGTACCAGAGATGCGTTCGAGCAAAGAGATCATCTTTGCCGTAGGCATCGGCGATGGCCTTCGTTACCTGGTTGTTCGCGTAAACGAACGGATAGCGGCCGGTCTTCTCTTTGATTCGATCGATGAAGACGCGCGCTTCCTCAAAGTTCATGTGCTTCGTCGCATCGAGGCCATCGAGGTCGAGCGCGATCAAATCATCTTTCTCAGGCTTCACAGTTTCGAGGAAGAAATCGGCTTGCTTGATCGGATCGCCCGGCTTGCCGAAGTGATAAGCTCCCCATTTGTAACCGCGCTTCTTAGCCTCAACTTTCCGTGGGGCGTATTTAGTATCGACACGAAAACCAATCGTCGCCCGATGAATAATCGCGACCACGCGTTTGTCCGTAGCAAGCTGCGCCCAGTCAATCGGATTGCCTTCGAAGGGATCGATGGTTATGGCGATGTTCGGATTTTTCCAAGGTTGGTTGAATTCGGGAGATTGGGCGAAGGCTGCGTTCGCCCGCGATACCAATAGGAATATCACTAGCAGCGTTTTGACGGTTAACATATTCATACGTCAAAAAGGAAGGTCTTCGACCGCAAATGCGAATTTGCCTTTATATCTATAGAACTTTTCCAAGGCTCTTCGTGCGTAGCGTTGGGCGTCATCATCTCCGTTCAAGAATTGAATTGCCGGTTCTTGGAGCGGAAGCATAATTTCGACGCGGTCTTCAGTCTTATCCCAGTAGAACCACATTCCCTCAAGTTTTGCTTCGAGGTTGATTCCAATACGTAGTCTCGATTCGAGACGCGGCCTTAATTCCTTTTCAAATTCTGGTAAGTAGACATCCGCCCGCGCCGTGTCAGTCAAAATGGCTTTATAGAAAGTATCGCAGCTCTTCGCGAAAATATCAGAGTTAGCACTGTGAAGCCGTCCGTAGTCTTCGAGCGCGCCTTCGAATTTGTTTGCGCGAATGAAATGTATCCGGGCGAACGTCTCTCTTTTGTTGATGATGTATCTGGCAATATAGTGCTCTTCATCCACTTCAGTCGCTTGCTGATCGCTATCATTGAAAAACAATCGAACAAGCTGGGTGTCGACGATGTTCACAAGGTTGAATTGATATACTGCTGGAGCTTTTCTTCTTCTCGGCAACGCCTCGATCTCATAGGACTGGGCCTTCATTAAACCCGTTACGGATGAAAATATCGGTTTGTCGTTCTGAGGAGTCCAGATACACGGTTCATTTCCTGAAAAGCGAATATGCTAACGGCAGGTTCGGCAAGAACACTGACAACCCCAAGCTTGTTAGCCGTGCTGTGGTAGTCGCTCGCCCACTTGGATTGTGAAAACATGTAGCGGAGGGCCTTGTCATTCGTCCATACGTGGACAGGCTGGTGATCCAAGTTAGGATCAAATGCGTCTTTCTTTCTAGATAGTAATGCCCACACGTTTTCGTCGCTTTTCTTACAGCTAATAATTAGCGTAGTACAGACGCGAAAATGCTGAACCCACGCGACCCTGTAAGCAACCAGGTCAATTTCCCGGACATTCTGCTCCTGATCATCAACGTAATAACGATTATTTATTACAGACCAGCCCGCGGCTCTAAGCATAGAGCCGATCCGATGTTCGAGAGGGAACCCGGTCTTCCCGATTTGGTGTTGAAACTTCTCTAGGTCCATTCCATCCCCATTCATCGTGCTATACTTCCTTAGTCATACCCCCCTGCTCGTCCAGAATACTACGCGTCAGAGAGTTGAGTCAGCATAACTAGTGTCTAACGTCCTCGAAATCATTCCGCTCGGCGGCATCGGCGAGTTCGGGATGAACTGCACCTTGATGCGCTTTGGCGACGAGATGCTCATCATCGATGCGGGTATGGGCTTTCCCGAAGAGAGCGCTTACGGCGTAGACATCTGCATACCTGATTTTGAGATTCTCGAAGAGTTCCGCGACGACATTACGGCGATTATTCTCACCCACGGTCACGAAGATCATCTCGGCGCGCTGCCTTACGTGCTCAAGAAGATCAATGTTCCGGTTTACGCGTCGCACTTCACGTTGGCTCTGGCGGAAAGCAAGTTGGATGAGCATGGAATTTTGGGCGACGTGCTGTTGCATCGCGTTGAGCCGCGGGACGTCGTCACGATTGGATCGTTTACGATCGAATTCATTCGCGCTTCACATTCCTTGGTCGATTGTTTTCACCTGGCGATTAAGACGCCGGTCGGGACGATCGTTCACACCGGCGATTACAAGGTTGACGAGACGCCGGTCATCGGCGAGCCGATTGATTTGCGCAGCCTGCGTCGTTACGGCCAGGAAGGCGTGCTGGCCCTGCTCTCAGATTCCACCAACGCCACGGTCCCGGGTCGCACGCCTTCAGAGCGGGCAGTGATTCCGGCGTTTGAAGAAATTTTTGCGGAAGCCGAAGGGCGCATCATCGTTGCCGCCTTTGCGTCTTCCATCCATCGCCTCCAGATCGTTTTTGATGTGGCCCAGCAGTTCAATCGAAAAGTCTGCGTGCTCGGCCGCTCGATGCAGAAGAATGTCGATATTGCCGATCGGCTTGGCTATCTGGACATTCATGACGGGATGCTGGTCAGCATCAACGAAACAAAAACGATGCGCGATAGCGAGGTAGTTTTTCTCGTGACCGGTTCACAGGCCGAGCCGCGCGCGGCGCTCTATCAGATGGCCACGCAAATTTACAAAGGCTTGACGATTGAAGAAGGGGACACAGTCGTGCTTTCAGCGCGCATCATTCCCGGGAACGAACGCGCGATCTCAAAGCTGATCGGATTTATGTACAAGCGCGGCGCCAACATCATCGAAGAGAAGCGGCGCCTGATTCACGTCAGCGGCCACGCTTCGCAGGAAGACATTCGCATCATGACTGAGGCGGTGCGGCCAAAGTTCGTGGTGCCCATTCACGGCGAATACCGCATGCTGTTTCGCCATAAAGAATTCGTCAAGAACCATCTCGGCATTCCCGAACACAGAATCATCCTGATCGAAAATGGGGACGTGCTCGAGTTGGATGGTGAGCGCGCAGTGATTGTCGATAAACGTGATGCCAAGCGGGTCTTCATCGACGAATCGGGATTCGAAGAAATCGAATATGAAACCGTGCGCGCGCGCCGGAAAATAGCCTATGAAGGCATCGTTACTTTGATGGTGACTGTCAATCGCGAGAATGGAATACTCGAAACGCCGCCCCAGATTGTGGCGCACGGCGTCCGCGGAATAGATGAATCAAACGGCTTTATCAAGTCGGCACAAGTCGCTGTCACTGACGCTTTTTCGAGAGCGTCGGCGTCACAGAGGGCGGACTCAACGCTGCTTAAGGAGTACCTGCGTCTCGAACTGAAACGGTTCATCCAGGCCCAGACTGGGTCGCGACCCGTCATAACCCCGGTCATCCAACACCTCAACTAAACGCTTGCGGTGGAAATTGGTAAGTCCGTCTAAATTGTTACGCGTATTCAAGATAGACCGAGTTCTTTTGGGCCTTGGCCTGGCCTGAATCACCGCCATAAAGGCTCTAAGAGATTTCTAAAGATTTTTCTCGCCCAGCGTCCGCCGTTTGTTGTATTCTGAGATTGGCTTTGGTAACCCCCAGTCCCAGAGTCATCGCCCCACGCTTGAGAGCCTCTACTTTCCAACTCAAGCAACAGAGTCGCCGATCCGACGACAAAATTCACAGAAGATTAACCTCAACGCTGATGGATTGGACTAATAAGGTTGTGCTGATCACCGGCGCGTCTTCAGGCATTGGACGCGCTTTGGCAATAGACCTGGCCCGCCGAGGCGCCTCAGTTGGATTACTGGCGAGGCGTCAGGAGATTCTCAATCAAATCGTTGATGAGATCACCAACGCCGGCGGCCGCGCGCTGGCTTTGCCGGCGGATGTCACCCAAGCGGAGGCTGTCCGCGGCGCCGTCGATGAACTGCGTCGCGAGTTCGGTGCAATCGATCTCCTGGTCGCCAATGCGGGCATTAGCATTAACACCTTTGTGCCCGATTTATGTGAAAAGAAAATTGCCGAATTGATTAACGTAAATGTGATTGGCGTGGTGAACAGCGTTGCCGCCGTCCTGCCCAACATGGTGCGACAGGGGAGCGGCCATCTGGTAGTCAATTCGAGTCTGGCAGCATATCGGGGACTGCCTAAGTCCGCTGCGTACTGCGCGAGCAAGGCCGCCATCTCCAGTTTCTTCGAAGCGTTAAGGATAGACTTGAAGGGCTCAGGCGTGGATGTGACTATTATTCATCCCGGCTTCGTCAAGACATCATTGATTCAAAACATCCGTCGCACTCCATATTTGATGGAAGTCGACTACGCGGTGCAAAAGATCATTCGCGCCATCGAGAAGCGCAAGAAGGGCTACGCGTTCCCTTGGCAACTGGCAACTCTCGCGCGCGCGTGCAAACTTCTGCCAATTCCCATGTACGACTGGTTCGCGGCGCGAAATTCATTTCGCGGGTAGCTTTGCGTTAACGCTCCAATACTTCAATCCCACTCCGTTCCAATTTTCATAACGGCAGCGAGTGCATGCCCTGAGGTCTACCTCGATCAGTCCATAGGTGGCTTGCCACTTCCCAGTGCGGTGAGGCTTGCCTCACCGAGAACTCGACCCTTCAAAACCGGGGGCTGGGCCCCCGCGATTGATGGCCTGACGCCACGGTGAGGCAAGCCTCACCGCACCGCAACGCGGCAAGCCGCCTCCTGGATTGTAGATTCAAGCAAACGTACCCCGGTCAAATTTCCCGTCGGCTTTTGTTTATTATCCTTAACGGTGTAATCTGCGCGCACGCCGAGTTTTCGGTTTGCATAACTAATCGGCGATGCTTTTATGGATTGGACGAACAAAGTAGTTCTGATCACCGGCGCGTCCTCGGGCATCGGACATGCTCTGGCGCTCGAGTTAGCGAGGCGCGGAGCAAAACTCGGGCTGGTTGCGCGCCGCAAAGAAGTTCTTGATGAGATCGTTGCTGAGATCCAGTCAAAGCGCACAGAGAGCGGCGGCAAAGATTCAATTGGGGTGGTCGCCCTCGCAGCGGACGTTAAAGACCGCGACTCGATGCGCGCCGCGGCAGAACAGCTTTGCTCGAAGCTTGGGCAGGTCGATGTGCTGATTGCGAATGCGGGCATCGGCGTGACCAACGACGGCGCGGAGCTGGACGCCGCGAAACTCGCAGAGGTCATTGACGTGAATGTGATCGGCGCCGCGAACAGTGTCGCGGCGGTCGTGCCCGAGATGGTAGCGCGCGGCGCCGGGCATCTCGTGGTGATCTCCAGTTTGGCCGCGTATCGCGGGCTGCCCAAGTCAGGAGCTTACTGCGCCAGCAAAGCGGCAGTGTCGTCGCTGTTTGAAAGTCTTCGGCTCGATCTTCAACCGCGGGGAATTGATGTCACCATCATCCATCCGGGCTTTATCAAAACGCCGCTGACGGCCGGAAGACAGGCGCAACTGCCATGGTTGATGGAAGTCGACGATGCGGCGAAGAAAATTATCGGGGCGATTGAAGCGCGAAAGAAGTCTTATGCATTTCCCTGGCAACTGGCGACGATTGTACGCGCCGGCATGTTCATGCCGAATTTCATGTATGACTGGATCTCGCGAAGGAATTCGTTTAGAGAATAAAGCGAGCTTAGTACTTAGTGTTTTGTACTTTGACGTGAGCGCGAGAGGGCCGCTGCAACAACGACGGGACCGAATGCACTAAGAACTAAGCACCAAGTACAAAGTACCAAGCACAAAGTTCAAAGCACAGACAAAAATCACAAATCTAAAATCTAAAATACAAAATGACCCTTCTTCAGGCTATCGTGCTCGGCATCGTCCAAGGCCTCACTGAATTTATTCCGATCAGCTCAACCGCGCACCTCGTGCTCGCGAGCCGCGTGCTTGGACTAACGCTCAATCCGGAACAGTTGACTGCTTCGATCGCGGTCATTCAATTGGGAACGCTGATCGCCGTTTTCATCTATTTCGCCGGCGACATCTGGAACATTTCGCTTGCGTTCGTGCGCGATCATCTGAGATTGGTGACCGGCGGAAAGAACGGCGCCCAGCGTCCGGGCTTATCGCATGAAGCGTGGCTGGGCTGGCTGGTAATCATCGGCTCGCTCCCAGTCGCGATCGTTGGTTTGATCTTCAAGAAACAGATCGAGGGCACGTTCACCAAAAACCTCTGGGTGATCGCGACGATGATGGTCGTCATTGCCTTGTTGCTGGCTCTGGCGGAAGCTGTCGGCAAGCGACAACGTGAGATGAAAGACCTCGGCATTATAGACGCCCTCGCTGTGGGCTTCGCCCAATGCCTCGCGCTGATTCCCGGTTCGAGCCGCTCAGGTTCGACCATCATGGGCGGTCTCTTTGTAGGCGAGGCGCGCGACACCGCGGCGCGATTTTCGTTTCTCTTGTCGATTCCCGCGATTGCCGCGAGCGGTCTGGTGGAAATGAAGGAAGCGCTGCATAAACTTCCTGATGGCAGTCTGATTCCGCTCGCGATTGGGACGATCGTTTCCGGAATCATCGGTTATCTCTCGATTTGGTTTCTGCTGCGATTTTTGCGCACGCACACGACCGGCGTCTTCATCGGCTACCGTTTGATTGTTGGTGGGGCGATCCTCTTGTTGCTCTCGATGGGCAAAATCGCTGCGCTCTGAAATTCTCATGAGCTGCGGAGCAGCGGTCAGAACTAAGCCCAGGGCGAGGTTTTGCGAGCCCTGGGTCACGCAACGACAATTGTGGGGAGCTGCGGAGCGGCGAAAGAATCACTCCCAGAGATTACGATCATAGCGCGCGACAAATAATGATTCTGAGAGGCGAAGACTGTTGCTGATTTTGGAGTGATTAGGCCAATTAGAGAAATTCTTGCAAGCAACCTCTGTCGCTGCTCCGCAGCTCACAACAATTTTCCGCCGCGTAACCCAGGGCTCGCGGACTCGCCCTGGGCTTAGCTCTGGACGCTGCTCCGCAGCTTATGGCGAATTAGCTCTTCCGTGAGACAGCAAGTAAACTCCCTTTATCATGACCGCCGCGCCTTCCCTCAAAAAGAAGAGCAAGAAATGGCTGGTTCGCGATAGTAATCCGCGCGCTGCGGAATTCGCTGCGCATCTCGGTGTCTCGCCAATCGTTGCCGGTCTGTTGCTGGCGCGTGGTTACCACGATGAAGCAGCCGCCAGGACTTTTCTTAATCCTTCACTCGATCAACTTCATGATCCCTTCCTGATGCACGGCATGAAGGACGCTGTGCAACGTGTGCTGCGCGCGATCGACAATCAGGAACCGATTTTGATTTACGGCGACTACGACGTGGACGGGACGACGGGCACCGCTGTTTTGTTGCGCGCGCTGCGCATGTTGGGAGCGACCGCCGGCTTTCATGTGCCGCATCGATTCACGGAAGGCTACGGCATCCAGCAAGCCGCGTTGGAAAAAGCTGCTCACGACGGATACAAATTAGTCATCAGCGTCGATTGTGGTATTCGCGCGCACGAGCCGCTTCACTGGGCGCTTGAGAATGGATTGGACATCATCATCACCGATCACCACTTGCCGGATGAAGATGAGGGTTCGCCGCCGGCGATCGCTGTGCTTAATCCGAATCAGCACGGCTGTGATTATCCGGACAAGAGTCTCGCCGGCGTCGGCGTCGCTTTCAAATTGATTCACGCGCTGTTCCGCGAGCGCGGAAAAGAACCAGTCGTGCCGGGCTTTCTCAAAATGGTCGCCATCGGAACGGTCGCCGACGTGGCCAGGCTCACGGGTGAGAATCGTGCGATCGTCGCGCTGGGGCTTGCTGATTTGCCGCGCGCCAGAAATCACGGGCTGCGCGCGCTGATTGAAATTGCCGGCTGCGGTGAAGACGGAGAGATGACCGCGTACGATCTCGGCTTTCGCATTGGCCCGCGAATTAACGCCGCCGGCCGCATGGATGCAGCGCGCGCGGTGGTGGAACTTTTTGAAGCGACCGAGAAAGAGGAAGCACGACGTTTGGCTGAGCATCTTGATACGCGAAACCGTGAGCGTATGGAGGCGCAGCGCGAAATTTTCAATCGCGCAATTGAAGAGTTCGAAAAGAGCGAGACAGACATGAGTCTGTGTTACGCCGCCGTTATTGCCGGCGATGGTTGGCACCGCGGCGTGATCGGTTTGGCGGCGTCGAAAATCGCCGAGCGTCTGAATCGACCTTGTGTCGTGATCTCGCTCGACGGTGACGTTGGCCATGGATCCGCGCGCAGCATCGAAGCCTATCATCTGTTCGACGGTCTGACGTCTTGTCGCGATTTGCTGGAGAAATTTGGCGGGCATTCGCATGCGGCCGGCCTTTCGATTCGGCGCGAACAGATTGAAGGTTTTCGGCGCCGCTTGAATGAACACGCGGCCTCGTGTTTGACTGAAGATGATCTGGCGCCCGCTTTGTCGATTGATGCGGAAATCGGGGCAAAGGAATTGGGGTTTCAGTTTTCTCAGGATTTGCTCGCCCTCGAGCCGTTTGGCGCGGGAAATCCGCGGCCGGTATTCGTGACCCGGAATTTTCGGGTGCTGAGCGAGCCCCAGATCATAAAGGAGCAGCATCTAAAATTGCGCGTCGCCGGGGCGGACAATCGTCCCATGGATGCAATCTGGTGGCGCGGAGTTGAAGAGGTTGAGACGCCGCCGCAAATGAATGCCCATGTCGATCTGGCTTATGAATTTGAAGCGAACCGTTGGCAGGGCGACATCCGTTTGCAATTGAATGTCAGGGACATGAGATTGAACCGCGAATCGTAGATCGTTTAGAGGCGGGCTACTGCCCGCCATACGTAGGTAATGAAACTTTTCAAATCCAATGAGCCAAACACTTCTACGTGACTCTGGTTACGTATGATCGCGTACCGGTTTTCAAAAGCGAATACGCGTGCGAAGTCTTTGTTCGGACACTGGACAAGGTTCGAGCTATCGAGCTTATCTGCCGCATAACACAGGTGAAGTTCCGATTGAAATAGATTGGCAGGCGTATTGAAAGAGGAAGCGTTAGCTACGGCAGGCGGGCGGTAGCCCGCCTCTAAACGGGTTAATGAGTATTAGCGATGCAGGCAGTAACGCGAAAAAAACGAATCACCGCAGTTGACTTGCGCGCGCGCGTGCCCGCGATTGCGCGCGCCCTGGCGCTGATTCTGCTCGTGGGCGGCGCGATTTTTGTCGGCGTGTCTTACTACAAGATGCGCAACAACACGCCGTTTCGCTTGAAATCAGAAGCACCGGCGCTGTCAAAGGAAATTGTCGCCACGACTGAAGGCTACGAACGCAAGATCACCGACACCGGGAATGATCGCTTGTCGCTTTGGCTGCGCGCGGCTCGCGACGTCACTTATGCCGACGGTCATCACGAACTCGAGCAGGTAAATCTCCAGGTGTTTCCGAAAAACAGCGACAAGCCGGATCAGATCATTTCGGATCGTGCGATCTACGATCAGAAAAGCGGCGTGCTGCAATTCAACGGCAACGTGAATATCGAAACGCACGACGCGCTGAAAGTGAAGACCGACTCGCTGCAATTCAATCAGGAAACAAAGATTGCCGAAACCGCTGCGCCCGTGAGCTTTGAAAGAGAAAATATCTCGGGGCAATCGACCGGCGCTCTCGTCGACAATGAAAAGAAGCGGCTGGAATTGCGCAGCGCTGTTTCGGTCACCGTTCAGCCGGAGGCGTTCAAATATCCCAAGGCGAAAGACGCGAAGGCTTTGACGGGCGCGCGCGCCAAGCCCGTTTACATTCATGCGAGTCAGGGACTCTTCGAACAGACGACCATGCGACTGACTTTCTCCGGCGGCGCCACGGCTGAGCAGGAGCAGGATGTGATGAGCGGCGACACGCTGATTGCGGTCGTTAACGACAAGAAGAAGCTCCAGAAGATCGAGATGCGCGGCAACTCTTATCTGCGTTCGATGACTCCCGGGCACGCGGCTGAGGCCCACGCTATCGATATGGACTTTTATTTCGATGGCGATCAGCGTTTGCAAAGGGCTTACGGCTCGCGCGACATTCGCGCGCAGACGCTGAATGCTGACTCTGATGTGCAGCTAACCGGCGCCACGACGCTCGACATGAGTTTTCAGGCCCAGGGCGATCAGAGCCTTTTGAAAGAGATGCGGACGGAAGGTCGTTCAGTGGCGACAATGTCCGCGCCCAAATCGCGCGCCAACGATCCTCGCGCGGCGAGCAAACGCCTGACCGCCGACGCGATCAAGTTGAATTGGCGTCTGAACGGAAAGGATTTAGAAAAAGCCGAGGCCGTCGGCAATGCCGAGCTGTATGTCGAGCCAGTACAAAAAAGTGCGAAGAACGATCGCAAGACTGTGACCGCGCCCCGTTTCGATTGTGATTTTTTCGAAAGCGGAAACATTGCGCGGAGCTGCACCGCCACCGGCGGAGCGAAAGCCGTCTTCGATCCGTTTCAGCCGACCGACAAGAACGGCGTGCGCACGATGACGTCGCAAAAAATGGCCACAGTGTTCGTGCGCGAGACTCAGGACATCGACCGCGTCGACGCTACCGGCGAGGCAAAGTTCAACGAACTGGATCGCAACGGCACCGCGAACAGTGTTTCTTATACCGCCGCCGATCAAATGGTGCGTATGCGCGGCGGCGACCCGACGGTCTGGGATTCGCGCGCGCGGACGAAAGCTGTCGAGATTGATTCGAACAACGACACGCATGTTTCGGTCTGTCGCGGCAAAGTGCAGACGACTTATTACAGCCAGGAACAAACCAACGGCGCTGCTCCGTTTCGCAAGGTCAAGAGTCCGGTTTACATCGCCGGCGAGCGGGCCGAAATGAATCACGATACGGGCCAGGCGATTTATTCCGGCGGCGCGCGCATGTGGCAGGACGATAACTACGTGCGCGGCGATTCGATTACGCTTTACCGGGAAGACAAACGCATGGAAAGTTGGGGACACGTGCAGAGCGCGCTCTATCAGGCGAAACAAAAGAACGCGAACGCAACTGAGGTGGTGCCCGTCTTTGCGACGGCCGAGTTCATGAGATATTCCGACGGCGAGCGTCTGCTGCATTACGAAACGAACGTTGACATCAAGCAGGGAACCGATCGAATGACTTCGGGCGTCGCCGACGTTTACTTGCAAAAAGAAGTCAACGAGGTCGAACGCACGATAGCGCAGAAGAATGTGACGATCGTACAGCCCGGCCGGCGCGGCGCCGGCGATTGGTGTCAGTACACTGCTTCCGACGAAGTGGCCGTGCTGAAAGGCAATCCCGCGCATGTTGAAGACGCCGAGCAAGGCACGACCGACGGCAATCGTCTGACGATGTATCGTCGCGAGAACCGCGTCGTCGCCGACGACACGCGCGGATCGCCATCACCGGGTCGCGTTCGTTCGACGCACAAGATTACGAAGCCATGATTGTCACGCTGTCGTTTAGAAGCCGGACTTGTCCGGCTGTCTTAACGGACGATCATGTTTAGAGGCGGGCTACCGCCCGCCATCCCGGCGACTTCTCAAGCGCCCAGTCATGATGCAATCTGAGCCAACGTAAAATGCTAGAGAAATTGGCGGGCTGTAGCCCGCCTCTAAACGCGCGTCGATTTGAATTCGAAAATCACACAACCTGATGCGCTCGGACACTGGGGTCGTTACGGCGGCCGCTTTGTGCCTGAGACTTTGATGGCGCCGTTGGAAGAATTGACCGCGGCGTTCGAAGCAGCGCGCGCGGATGAGAGCTTTCATTCTGAACTCGATTCGCTTCTCAAAGATTATGCGGGCCGGCCCACGCCGCTCTTTCTCGCCAAACGTCTGACGGAACACTGCGGCGGCGCTCGCATTTATCTCAAGCGCGAGGACCTGCTGCACACGGGCGCGCACAAAATAAACAACACTCTGGGCCAGATTCTGCTCGCGCGGCGCATGGGCAAACAGCGCATCATCGCGGAAACCGGCGCGGGCCAGCATGGCGTCGCGACGGCCACCGTTTGCGCTCTGTTTGGATTGAAAGGTGTCGTGTACATGGGCGCGGAAGACATGCGGCGGCAGGCGCTGAACGTCTTTCGCATGCAGTTGCTGGGCGCGGAAGTGCGCGAGGTGGATTCCGGTTCACGAACTTTAAAAGATGCAATCAACGACGCGTTGCGCGATTGGGTCACGAACGTCGCTGATACCTATTACTTGCTTGGCAGCGCGCTGGGCCCGCATCCATATCCTTTGATGGTGCGCGTTTTTCAAAGTGTGATTGGCCGCGAAGCGCGCGCGCAGATTCTTGAAAAGGAAAATCGTTTGCCCGATTCCCTGATTGCGTGTGTTGGCGGTGGATCAAATTCAATCGGATTGTTTCATCCGTTTCTGGAGGACCAATCAGTGCGCATGATCGGAGTCGAGGCCGGCGGTCGGGGAAGCGGGATAGGCGATCATGCCGCACGATTCAATTCAAACGGCGGCGGACGCCCCGGCGTTTTGCAGGGCACGATGAGCTATGTCCTGCAGGACGAGCACGGACAAATTGCCACCACGCATTCGGTTTCAGCCGGTCTTGATTATCCGTCGATCGGACCCGAGCATGCGTTCCTGCATGATGAAGGTCGAGTTGAATACACCTCTGTATCCGATGACGAGGCGCTCGAGGCTTTCGCAACCTTGTCGAAGCTTGAAGGAATTATTCCTGCTTTAGAATCGGCGCACGCCGTCGCGCACGCCTTGAAAGTTGCGGGCGAGATGAGCAGGGATCAAATTCTGATTGTGAATTTGTCGGGACGTGGGGATAAGGACGTGGACACTGTTCGAGAAAATCTGGAGCCCCGCTAGGGCAGAATGTTTATAGAACCGAAGTAGCCTCCTAGGCCCAAGCCCCCGAGGGGCGAAACGACATGTCGCTCCTGACGGAGCTTGATTCTTGAATCGTAACAGGAGTCTATAAATATTTGGCTCCTGACGGAGCCATGAATGTCCCTGATAGCTGAAGCTTTCGCTAATCTCAAAAACGAAAGGCGCAAGGGCTTCATCCCTTTCATTACAGCCGGCGATCCTGATCTCGCGACTACGCGTGAGCTAATAAGCGCTCTCGCTGACGCGGGCGCGACGCTCATCGAGCTGGGAATTCCTTTCACCGATCCGATGGCCGACGGTCCCGTGATTCAACGCGCGTCCGAACGCGCACTGCGTCACGGTTTTGGCGTGGCCGAGGTTTTGCAGATGGTTTCTGAAGTGCGGCAAAAGACCGTTGTGCCGATTATTCTCTTCAGCTATTTCAATCCGCTTTTACAGTTCGGCGTTGAAAGACTCGCTGTTGCAGCTCAGCAAGCCGGCCTGGACGGAATCTTAGTGACTGACTTGGTCCCGGAAGAGGCGGCCGAGTTTGCCGCCACGATGCGTGCCCATGATTTGGATCTGATTTTCCTGGTGGCTCCTACTTCAACTGACGAGCGTCTGCGCCTGGTAGCCGAACGCGCGAGCGGCTTCATTTACGCCGTGGCGCGTGCGGGCATAACCGGCGCGCGAGAAGAAATGAGCGCTGAGACTGAGAAGCTTGTGCGCCGAGTTCGCAAATTTTCCGAATTGCCGGTTGCAGTAGGGTTCGGCATCTCAAAGCCGGAACATGTTGAGGATGTCTGGCGATATGCGGACGCGGCGGTGGTGGGTTCGGCGATAGTGAGTGAAATTGAAAACGCTGAATCATCGGCGGAAGCCGTAGGCCGCGTGGCTGATTTCGCGCGCGGGCTTTTGGTGAGTCGACAATAGAAATTGAGGCACAATTATTTCGTCGTAGTTCGTGCTAAGAGCTGGCGCTCTCCATATTAAAACGGTAGTCGCCTATTCTAACTTGATATCGAGGACCGTTGAATTGCGCGAGTTTGCTCCATCACCGCTACCGCGAAGCGGTTAAGTAACAGAGCCCAGCGTTGCCGCGTTTCGCGGCTACGCTGGGTGTCGGTGAAAGCGTGAGCCGCAACCCTGACAGGGTTGTGGAGGGTGAGCGACTCGGTACCCAACGTAGCCGAAGCGGCAACGTTGGGCTGGAGGCTGAAACCGCTTCGCGGTTTTTGGGTTGGGTTAAAATCAGGCCTACCTACAAGAACGAAGACTTGCAGGACGCGGTCGTGAGTCAGCTTGAAGAAGTGACACCGTCGCAACGGCCGTGAAATCACGCGCAAGATGCGCGTGCCACCTCAAACTGACCTATTCCGAATTTTGCAACTTCTACTAAGAGCTTTTTTATCCGACGAGTTCTCACGAAATTTAAAATCGTGCTCGACGGAATTCAGCCTTAAGGGTATCCTTACCCGTCTTTTCGCGAATCCCCCTGCGTTGCACACATGAAACTCTGTTCCATTTGCGCTTGAGTTGTGCTATGCTCGCTCCCGCAAAGCCGTGGGATGCCCCGAAACACAACTTAGACCGAAGAGGAGCAGAAGAAGAGGATGCCTGTTATGCCTGAAGATCGAATTGCAGACCGCAGCCGCGCCATCGAAGCCGCGCTGCTCAACATTGAAAAGAGATTTGGCAAGGGATCGATCATGCGCTTAGGCGAGCGCGACGTTTCCGACGTGCCGGCTATTTCGACGACGTCTCTGTCGCTGGATGCGGCGATTGGCGTCGGCGGCGTGCCGCGCGGCCGCATCGTGGAGATCTATGGCCCGGAGAGCTCTGGAAAATCTACGCTGGCCATGCACATCGTGGCGCAAGCGCAGCAGGCCGGCGGCGTCGCCGCATACATTGACGCAGAGCACGCCATGGACGCGCAATATGCTGAGAAACTCGGCGTGAATGTCGACGACATGCTGATCTCGCAGCCTGATTCCGGCGAGCAGGCCCTCGAGATCGCGGAAGCTTTGGTGCGATCGAATGGCGTTGACGTCATCGTGGTCGATTCGGTGGCGGCGCTCGTGCCGCGAGCTGAATTGGACGGTGAGATGGGCGACTCGCTGCCGGGATTGCAGGCGCGCCTGATGTCTCAGGCGCTGCGTAAATTGACGGCGATCGTGGCGCAGTCAAACACCTGCTTTATCTTCATCAATCAGATTCGCGAAAAGATTGGCGTGATGTTCGGCAACCCCGAAACGACCACGGGTGGCCGCGCTCTGAAATTCTATTCGTCTTTGCGTTTGGATATTCGTCGCATCGGCGCGATCAAAGATGGCGACCGCGTAGTCGGCAACCGAACCAAGGTCAAAGTCGCCAAGAACAAAGTCGCGCCGCCGTTCCGCGAATGCGAATTCGACATCATGTACGGTGAAGGCATTTCGCGCGAAGGCGACCTGTTGGATCTGGCGTCGAACAATCGCGTCGTCGAAAAAAGCGGCGCGTGGTTCTCTTACAAAGGCGAGCGTCTCGGGCAAGGGCGCGAGAACGCCAAACAGACTTTGAAAGACAATCCGGAAGTGCTGCGCAAGATTGAGAATGAAGTGAAGCGCGTATTGGGGATGCCGGTAAGAGAGGAAGTTGTGGCGGAAGCAACTGAACCGAAGAAGGCAGCAGCCGCCGGTGCTGAAAAGAAGTAATTGCCTGTTTGCGGCTCGGCCGCCGCACAGTGCGGTAAGGCTTTGCCTTACCGGAAGCGAGTTAAGAAAATTGAGGCTACGCCTCTGAGCGAGGCGTAGCCTCAATTAATGTTCAAGAGGTTCGCCCGGAAAGGCGGAGCCTTCAGCAGTGTGCTGCGGCAAAGCCGCTAAACCATCCGGCCCCAAAGTTCCGACCTTCACCGGCGGCATCTATGTCATAATCTGGCGGGCTGCCTGGCAGAATGTCATGTTAGACTTCGCGAAAGCCGGACATTGAGATAACGAGACTCCTATGAGTACGGTTGCGGAAATTGAAGCGGCAATAAAAGCTTTGCCACCGAGCGAGCGCGAACGGCCGGCGGAAGATTTACCTTTCATCTTGCCGGAACTGCGCGGAGATCTTATTTGGCAACGAATCATTGACGATGAACGACCCCGAGCTGCGCTCTCAGCTCTCGGAGACCAAATTGAAGCCGGATTCGAAACCGATGCCGAGCAATTTCCGGAAATCGAAGATAGCGATTTCGATAAACCCCGGTGATCTCCAGAGGAACAGGCGACTTCTGGAAACTTTACTGGGCGCTCCCTGAGGAAGTTCGCACCGCCGCGCGCGCGTGGCTTTTAGGCCTCCAACAAAACTAGTGTTGTCTTGACCGATAGAGAGTCGGTCGATATTGTTTGACCATCACAACCGAACAACTTCTTGAAGACGCCATGGCGTTACCGCTTGCAGAACGGGTCTCACTCGCTCAGGCGCTTTGGGAGAGTATTGATGCTGGCTTACCAGACATTGATGAGCGTTCTGCTGTTGCGCAGGCCATTCAACGTGATGAAGAACTTTCGTCAGGCAAAGTGACTGGTCGCACACATGAAGACGTTATGCAAGCCGCCCGGGGCGCGCTCGAATGCGACTGATCTACCACCCCGACGCGGAAACTGAATTAATAGAAGCCACACGCTATTACGAGAGCCACGTTGCAACGCTGGGTGTTCAGTTTCCTGAGGAAGCGGACCGCGGTTGCGATGATTCTCAAAACGCCAAAACGCTGGAGAATCATCGAGAAAGACGGGCGCGGTTACTTGATGCCTCGCTTCCCATACGCGATCTACGATCGCGATTATCCGAACCATCTTCATATTCTTGCTTTCAAACATCACAGCCGTCACCCGGACTATTGGCGATATCGCTTTTCCGGATGACGTGTTAACGCTTTGCAGATCTTCAACGATCCTCTCATAATCCGCGCAGATTCATGACTCAATCGATTCTCATCAAAAACGGCACGGTTGTGACGATGGACGACAGAAATTCCATCGAGCACGCCGACGTGTTCATTCGTGACGGTCGAATTGCGGAAATTGGCCAACGCCTCGATGCCACGGCCGATGAGACTATTGATGCAGCAGGGTGCGCAGTTCTTCCCGGCTTTGTTCAGACTCACATTCATCTCTGCCAGACATTGTTTCGCGGCGCGGCGGACGATCTCTCGTTAATCGATTGGCTGAAAAAACGTGTCTGGCCGATGGAGGCCGCGCATACGCCGGAGTCGATTCGCGCTTCGGCGCGACTGGGCATCGCCGAATTAATTATGGGCGGGACGACGTGCGCGCTGACAATGGAGACGGTGCGACACACGGAGGAAGTTCTGAAAGTCGTCGCGGAAAGTGGTTTTCGCGCCACCGTCGGCAAATGCATGATGGATAAAGGTGACGGTGTCCCGGAACAGCTCCAAGAACAAACGCGAGCCTCAATTGATGAGTCGGTTGCGCTGATTGAGAAGTGGCATGGTCAGGCCAACGGCCGTATTCGGTGCTGCTTTGCGCCGCGTTTCGCGATCAGTTGCACGCGGGAGTTGCTGTCTGAAGTTGCTGAGCTGGCCAGGCAGCACGGCGTGATGATTCACACGCACGCATCTGAAAACAAGAAGGAATGCGAGATCGTCGAGGGCGAGAGCGGGCAAAGGAACATCGCTTATCTCAACGGGCTGGGAATCTCCGGCAGTCACGTGGTCCTGGCTCACTGCATACATCTCGATACGGAAGAGATGGAGATGTTGGGCCGCACCCAGACCAATGTCGCGCACTGCCCTTCGTCGAATTTGAAACTTGGATCAGGTTTGGCGCGCGTGGCCGAGATGCTGGCGCGCGAGATCCCTGTGTCACTCGGCGCCGATGGCGCTGCCTGCAACAACCGTCTGGACATGTTTACGGAAATGCGGACCGCGGCCCTGCTGCAGAAACTCGCGCACGGTCCCGAAATGCTCCCGGCGACGCGGGTACTGCAATTGGCTACGATTGACGGCGCGCGCGCGCTGGGACTGGACAAGGTGATTGGTTCAATTGAAGTCGGGAAACGCGCTGATTTGTCAGTGGTCGATCTTCAGCAAATGCATTCAAGTCCTGCCGGAGACGTAGTTTCAGCACTCGTTTATTCAGCGCAATCGTCCGACGTGCGCACTACCATAATCGATGGCGAAATCGTGATGCGCGATCGGCAGTTGTTAACGCTTAATGAATCTGATGTGCTCAGCGAAGCAAATCGCGAGGCAGGCAAGCTGGCTCAGCGCGCCGGATTGTAGGGTGTGTTTGGACCGTTTGGAGGCGGGACTTGTCCCGCTCATTATCGACTCGGCGGACAAGTCCGCCGTCTAAACAAATTCATTTGTCTGATTCGAGTTTCACTCTTCCGGCTTTCTCCAAGATCAATCTCAAGCTGCGCGTGCTTGGCCGCCGCGCCGACGGTTATCACGACCTCGACACGATCTTCCAAACTGTAAGCCTCCACGACAACATCACAATTACTGTCACAGAAAGTTCCGAGATAAATTTGTCGTGCGACGATCGCCGGCTACCGACTGACGAGACTAACTTGGTCATTCGCGCGGCCCGAGCATTACAGAAGCGCTTTGGCGTCAGCAAAGGCGCTCGTTTGCACCTGGAGAAACGGATCCCAACTCAGGCTGGACTCGGCGGCGGATCGTCGGATGCGGCAGTTACGTTGATTGCTTTAGCGCACTTGTGGGAATTGCCGGCCTCCGCACCAGACTTGATCGACATTGGCTCGCGGCTGGGCGTCGATGTCCCTTTCTTTTTCGTTGGCGGAACAGCGCGAGGAACGGGAATTGGAGATAACGTCGCCGCGCTCCGTGACGCGCCTCAAAAATTCTTGCTGATTCTAAAGCCGGCGGCGAACATTAGTACTTCGGACGCTTATCAGATCCTTGATGAACGTTCCTTGACAACACCAAACTCGAAATCTATTCTTTCAAGTTCGCAACGCACAGAGGTTTTTGAGATTGCAGACTTTGATGCGCTCGAAAACGAGTTCGAGCCGGTGGCATTTGATCTGGCCCCGGAGATTTCGCGAGCGAAAGCTGCATTGCTGAACGCCGGCGCGCAAACAGCGCTACTTGCCGGCAGTGGTTCAGCGGTATTTGGAATTTTTGACAGTGAGGATGCGCAACGACGCGCCATTCAGGCAATCGAACTCGAAACTGGTTGGCGCGTCTTTCCTTGTAAAACGGTTGGGCGCGATGAATACTCAGAAGCGCTAGGCGACCTAAATCAGTTTCTGGCGTAGAATCAAACGTGCCGGCATCATGCCGGCTCTCCGATGGTGGGGCGTCGCCAAGTGGTAAGGCACCGGTCTTTGGATCCGGCATTCGTAGGTTCGAATCCTTCCGCCCCAGCCAATTT